>Ga0105241_10000021_pt1 | contig 143251 bp, 124 predicted proteins | sample KBSC64metaG_FD_80422 | JGI IMG/M metagenome (GOLD analysis project Ga0105241, IMG submission 80422) | Corn rhizosphere microbial communities from Kellogg Biological Station, Michigan, USA - KBS C6-4 metaG | ecosystem: Host-associated > Plants > Roots > Rhizosphere > Soil | place: Michigan... | reverse complement strand
TATCGTGTGCTGGCGGAAACGGCGCCAAGGGCATTGCGGATGGCGAGCGAGACGGCTTCCGGGGAGGTCATGTTCAGCTCGCTGATGCCGGGAACCAGAATTCCAGGACGTAGCGGCTCGAAAGCAAAGACAGGATCCTCGTGCTTGCCGGGCAGGGAGGCCGCGATGACGCCTTCCGAGGTCAACTCGATCGCCGCGGGCGGTCTCTTGCCGTACGATGCTGCTCCACTTGGAGTGCTCAGAATAGGACTCACTATCGGGACGCCTCGATGAACGTGACTTTGTTGATTTCCTTCAGCGTGGTCAGGCCGCGGCGAACACGGTCCAGAGCGGATTCACGCAGAAACGACATACCTTCCCGTTGAGCCAGCTTGCGAATCTCGGAAGTTGGCTTCTTTTCAAGAATCAGCTCACGGATAGGGTCGGTCAAGTCCAAAAGTTCGTGAATCGCGGTACGTCCGCGATACCCTGTTCCGCCGCACTCGATGCAGCCTGTTCCCTCTCGGAAAGCGAAACCCCGCCATTCCGCGGGATCCATGCCGCTGGCGATAAGGACCTCGTCCGGGTAGCTGACGTTTCTGACGCAATGCTCACAAACCGTGCGTACGAGCCTTTGGGCAAGGATGCAATTCAGAGCGGAGACGAAGTTGTAGGCCTCTACGCCCATATTCAAGAATCGGCCGAGGACATCGACCACGTTGTTGGCGTGCACCGTGGTGAACACGAGATGGCCGGTCAGTGCCGAGTTGATGGCAATCTGAGCGGTCTCCTGGTCACGGATTTCTCCAACGAGAATCTTGTCCGGGTCATGACGCAGGATGGAACGAAGGCCGCGGGCGAAGGTCAGGCCCTTTTTCTCGTTCACCGGGATCTGGGTGATGCCGCGGATCTGGTACTCGACCGGGTCCTCAATCGTGATGATCTTGTCTTCGTCGCTCTTGATTTCGTTAAGGGCAGCGTAAAGGGTCGTCGTTTTGCCGGATCCGGTCGGCCCGGTGACCAGCACCATGCCATAAGGCTCGCGAATGTAGCGGCGGAAGCGACGCAGGTCCTCTTCGGCAAATCCCACCACGTCGAGCGTGAGATGGCGGAATTTTTCGCTCATCGATTCTTTGTCCAGCACACGAAGTACGGCGTTCTCGCCGTGCACTGTAGGCATGATCGAAACGCGAAAATCAATGAGCCGGGTTTTGTAGCGAACGCGGAAACGGCCGTCCTGAGGAACGCGCCGCTCGGCGATGTCGAGTTCGCTCATGATCTTGATGCGGCTCAGGATGGTGGTGTGGTGTTCGCGCGCAATGGGCGCCATCGCTTCCTGCAGGACGCCATCGATGCGGTACTTGACGTGGAGCGAATCGTCATAGGTTTCGATGTGGATGTCGGATGCGCGGCGCTCGAGGGCAGTGAAGATGGTCGTATCGACCAGCCGGATAATCGGGCTGATGTCCTCGTCGCTGGTCAGCTTCTCGATCGAGATGCTCTCGTCTTCGGCCTGATCTTCCGCGCCAACCACGTCGAAGGTAAGGCCTTCGCTGGCTTCGTCCAGTACACGTTGGGATTGTTCGGTCTTTTTAAGGAGATCGGTGATCTGGGAGAGTGTTGCAACGCGGGCAATGATGCGATGGCCAAGCAGGCCTGCGATTTCGTCGAGCACCATCAATCGGGAGGGATCGCTCACCGCGATTACCATGGCGTCCGCGTGCTGCTCGATGGGCACGAAGTTATAGCGGAACATCAGTTCTACGGGAACTGTGCGCAATAGATCGTGCTGAATTTTGAAATTCTTTAAATCAACAAATTCGGCACGGTAACGTGCGGCAAGCGCTTCGGCCTGCGCGCGTTCGTCGAGCCCATTGACAGCGGGCCCGGTCGGCACCGTGATTGTGGTATCAGCCATATATAAGGATTAACCTTGTCCTCCACTGGCGGCCGATCCCAGAGAGAAGATCGGCAAGTAAAGCGAAATAAGAATAAAAACGACTACAACGCCCATCACGATCAGGATTGCTGGTTCAATGAGCGAGAGCGCAGCCGTGAGCGCCGTGGCGACGTCTTCTTCGAAAAACTCGGCGACTGAGTTGAGCATCTGCGGCAATGCACCGGTCTGCTCGCCGACGGAAATCATCTCTGTCGAGAGGTCGGGGAATACCCCCGTGTTGGTGAGTGAATCAGCAAGACTCTTGCCTTCGCGTACCGTTGTGATCGCTCCCCCGACTGCTTTGGAGACTCTGCGCGAGGAGATGGAACGTGCGGCAGTTTCCAGCGACGGGACCAGAGGTAAGCCGCCGGAGAGAAGCGTTGATAATGTGCGCGCAAAAAGTGCCACCTGGTACTTGAGCCAGATCTTGCCGAAGATGGGCATGCCCACGCGAACCGAGTCGACCGTGTCGCGGCCCTTGTCGGTGATTGAGAAGCGCCACAGCCCGATAACGATCGAGGCAAATACGAGTGCAATCCAAAGGATGTTGTGCTGCGTCCACTTACCAAAAGTTAGAAGCGCAATCGTGAGTTGTGGCAGCTTCGACCCCATCTGATCGTAGAGCTGCGCGAACTGTGGAATTACCACTGTGAACATGAAGACGAGCAGACCGCTCACAATGGTCAGGAGCAATCCGGGATAGATGAGCGAAGCAGTGAGCTTCTTGCGGAAGGTTAGCGAAACTCGCTGGAAGCCGATGTACCGTTCCAGGACCTCCTGCAAATTGCCGGATCGTTCTCCGGCGAGCAGTGTGGTGGTGTACATCACCGGAACACCGCTTTGAGCCTCAAAAGCAGCGGAGAGGGGCTCCCCGGTCTTCACCCGGTTCGAGACATCATCGAGCTGAGTTCGGAAATAGGCGCTCTTCTGGATCTTCGTGAGCATCTGCAGGGACCCTAGGATAGGTAGACCCGCCTTTATCAACGTGAGGAACTGCTGGTTGAATATCAGGAAAGGTTCAAGTTTGACCTTCCGCCGCGACATCCCGCCCAGTCCAGAGCGTGCCTTAACCGAGAACACATGGTAGCCTGCGTGCGCGAAACGGGCGCGCAGCTCTTCTGCAGTGGACGCAGTCTGGACCTGCTCCTGGATGCGGCCGCGTTCATCGGCCAACTTGATGACAAACTCTGCCATGGGACCGGGCGCCGGTTCAAACTCCGGCCTTTCTGCTCGCTTTCCTGTTCAAGGTTAACAGTTTCGCTCATATCATAGACGCAGATTCCCTTGAAAGCGCTCGCAGACTGCCGAAGCTGCATCTGGGACGCCTTGGCATCAAGGGTACTTAAGTTAGTTTCTGGTTTAACTGTCCTGTTTTCCTGCGGGTATCCTGTAGGCAGGCTTAAGCCGAACCCCTGGAACTCCCCCCATGAACCACACCGCAAAATGGTTGAAATCTCGCGGCGAAGGAATCGCTCCCATTCCGGAGAACAGGGCGACCGCCTGGCTTGGCCTGAGCCCCCAGGCCGCGGCGCTGGCTGTCATCATCCTCCTGGGTCTTGTGGTCACCGCGGCCTATTTCTCAGTTCTGAATGAACACTCCCGTCGTGCCGCCGCTCCGTTGCCATATCCCCATGAAATTGCCAAAGTAAGTTTCGCCGTGGCTGGAGACGTGATTCCTCACGAACCCGTGCGGGCGTCCGCTGAAGCTGCCGGCGGAGGAGTTCAGGGCTGGTCCTCACTTTTTGCAGATGTCAGCGATGTCTTGAAGGGAGCCGATTTCGGGTTTGTGAACCTTGAAACGCCGGTGGCCCCTGCTCACTCAAAGGGGTCCAAGCCATTCATGTTTGATGCGCCAGTAGCTCTTCCTGAGGCGCTCAAAGAGAGCGGTGTCAAGGTAGTTTCGTTTGCCAATAACCACGCCATGGACCAGGGATGGGCTGGGTTTGCCGAGACCCGTGATCACCTGAAGGAGATTGGCCTTCAATTCGTGGGCTCAGGAGATACGGAGGGAGAGACCTGGCAGCCTACTGTACTTGACGCAAACGGGATCAAGGTTGGCTGGCTGGGCATGACGCGCTGGCTTAATGGCAATCGCAACCCGGATAAGGACGATCAACCGCATGTGAACTTCTTCCCCTATCCTGCCGAAAGCGGCGGCGCCGCGGGCGCGGACGAGGCTAAGGTTTTATCCGCAGTCAAAGAAGCCAAGACGCAATGCGAAATGCTTGTGATCTCAATTCACTGGGGAACAGAGTATGCGACTGCCCCTCGTCCGGAGGATGTGGAACTGGCGCACAAGATGCTCGACGCCGGCGCGTCCGTAATCGTGGGTCACCACCCGCATGTGCTTCAACCGATCGAAACCTACACGACTGCGGACGGCCGTATGGCGGTGATCTTTTATTCGCTGGGGAATTTCCTGTCGAACCAGTCGCGCAATTATGTTGAGAGCCTCATGCCGGAAAAGAACGGCGATCCGCGAGATTCGATGATCGGGCTGTTCTCGGCGGTGCGCAACGACTACGGGCCGGCTGGAGTGAAAGTTGAGCTGGGACACGTGGGGATGCTTCCGGCCTGGGGCGAGAACAATCGGAATGCGATCGCGGCCGGCAAAACAAAAATCCCAAGCATTCACCCGGTACTAATCGATCGGGAGATTCCGAAATTGCAGGCAGAACTTGCCGAACTGAATAAGTCGACCGGAGATGGCGCCCAGCTGGATGCGGACCAGAAGCAGCAGTTCATCGCCCTGAATAAAGAATTGAAGCTGCTCATGGACCGGCGCTCGCAGATTCTGGCACGCACCGGTGACGAGTACCTGACCGACCCTCCCAGAATACCTTCCAAATAGATTCGTACAGAGCTACTGGGTCCCGGCGGGAGATTTATCGTCGAGCTTCGGTAACAGCACTACGCTTTCCTACTCATTCGGATCGGTGCGTGCAATTACCGCCACACAGGTTTCGGTCGAGCTTGGGTTATAGGGCAAGTGCGGCATATCAGCGGGAATGTAGAGGAAGTCGCCAGGATTGATTTGCATATGATGCTCGAGGTTTTCTCCGAACCACATGCAGGACACTCCAGTGAGCGCGTAGATTGCTGTCTCATGTGCCGCATGTTTGTGCGCCTTGGCTCTGCTGTTTGGTGGGATCGTGACGAGCTGCATATGAAGGCCGCTCGCGCCAACCGATTCTGCTGAAATTGCCGGTGTGTAGCGGAGCCCCTGTTTACCAATAAAATCCTGCCCAGCACGAACAAGCCGGCAAGTCGATGAGTATGTTTCGGACGACATAGGCCTGAATATCTCACGGGACAGCTTGCCACAGCTTAACCCAGAGGTGTGATCCAGCACCGTCATCGCTGAATTGCGCGAGCTAGAATGCTGGGCAGGCTACTTTCTAATTTCTTGACCTGCTGAAAGGTTCCTCACGCGCAGGTTGGTTGCTTGAGCAGATAAGCGTGGAGATGATTGCGATGTTGTCTGATGGTTTTTTACGTTTTGCATTCTTGTGTATGGCTGTTGCAGCACCCCTCACATCAATCGCCCAATTTCAGGCAATTCCTAAAGTAGAACTCAGCATGACTTCGGATCCTGATGCGCCGGGCGCTTCGGCGGTGTACCTGTACCGAGAAGAAACGACCGATGATCCGCACGCATTCCGGACAGTCTATGCGCGCATCAAGATTCTGACTGCGGATGGGAAATCTGCCGCGGTCGTTCATATCGATTTTCCTAAGACTTTCGTCTTCAATGCACTGGGGAGCAATTCGAGCAGAATGACCGGAGGGTTTAGCGGTTCGGTTCAGGGTTCCGCTGTCACGAACAGCGCGCACTGGGCGCCGCCCAGCATGACTCATGTGGGCGAAGACTCGCCATGGGATACAGAATCGTATGTCGGCAAAGGTAGAGATCGGCGCTTTGGAAGGCAGAGTCATCCATCCCGATGGAACTGTGGTGCCCCTTACCGGCAAGCCGACCGAATTGCTGAAAACCACGCCGGGTGTTCGAGGGAATGAAACCACGTTCACGATGCCTGCCGTCGAGGTGGGCAGCATCATCGAGTACCGCTATCAGATTCGGTACGACCGGTTTCTGACGGCTCCCCACTGGCAACTCCAGACCCCTTACTTCGTACATAAAGAACATTTCGTGTTCAAACCTTCGACCCAAATCCTGCGGAATACCCAGGGAGGAACAGGCGTTTCAGACAGTGCCCTGAAGGACTCTCATGAAAATGTCCTGACTGATCTCGAACTGGAGCCCAGCCTTCCTGCTGGAAAGGCAGTTACGCGCGACGCCTTGGGGAACTATACGATCGACCTCACGAATGTACCCGCGATACCGCGCGAGCCTTGGTCTCCACCTCTGAACACTTGCACGTACAGTGTCGATTTTTTCTACACGTACACGCCCGACGTGAAGGACTACTGGCAGAAACAAATGTCCTACTGGAACAAGGCGCTGAATAGCTACGTGGACAGTACTCCAAGTCTGGAGGATGCGGTCAAGAAGGCAACATCTTCCTCTGACTCCCCGATTGAAAAGGCACGAAAACTCTACGACCTGGTACAACGGCTGGATAATCTGGACGTCAACTGCGAAGGGGCTCCCTTCACGGGAACCGAATTCATCCCCCACGGCAAGGTGGAATCGGTTCTGCTTAATAAAAAGGGTTCCAGCAACGAAATCGCCTACCTTTATCTCGCTCTCGTTCGAAGAGCCGGAATCCCGGCACTTCCTGTACGAATTGCCAGCCGCAGCGTGCGCGCATTTTCAGTGCGGTTCATGGATAACGTTCAGCTCGATACAGTGCTGGTAGCACTGACTGTCGACGGGAAGGAAGTTCTCGTCGATCCCGGCACGAAGATGGCTCCATTCGGAACGCTTCACTGGGCGCACGCTGGTGCGGGGGGAATTCAGCTTGACGGAAGCAACAAGATCAGAACTCTCATTACTCCTCTACAGAAGAATGCTGATAACGGCATTCTGCACATTGGAACGTTGAATCTCACAGCAGAGGGAGCTGTTTCCGGCACATTGAAGGTGGCTTTTATCGGACAGCGCGCCATTGAATTGCGCCAACTCGGGGCCAGGTCCGGTCCAGAAGCCGTCAAAGACGAGGTCAACAAACTAGTCGCCTCTCAGGCTCCTCACGGGACTCGAGCCATGGTTGATCACATCGCCTATCTCGATAATCCGGACAAGCAACTGCTGGCGGTCCTGAACGTGTCGGGCTCATTTCAAAAAGACTCAGCCGGGCAACTGGCCGTTCCGCGTCTTTTCTTCGAATCTCAGGAGGGCAATCCGTTTCCAGCTGATCAAGTGCGCGAATTACCAATCGATATGCACTATCCAGCGCAGGAGCAGGAGCAGATTACGTACGTGCTGCCGGCTGGTTATACCTTGAAGGAGAGCCCGGAGGATGCAAACTTGCGCTCGGAGGAGAATGCAGCGTACCAACTCCGCACGAAGGTCTCCGGTGGCACCATCACAGATGCTCGTATTTTTGCGCGCGGTTTTACCGTGCTTGAAGCGAAGGATTACGAGAAGGCGCGCGACTTCTATGAGAAGGTGATTGCGAAGGACCAACAGCAGTTGGTACTGAGCGGCACCGGTTCATCCAGCGGAAACTGATTAGGCATCAAAAGAAATTGGCGCGACCATTTGTGATCGCGCCATTTTGTTTTCAGTTGAATTCAGGTGCTCCGTTTAGAACAGGTTCCAGAGCGATTGGTTATAGACCTCGTGATGGAACTGTACTTCCGGCGCCTTGACGAATGTGCCGAGATCGCGTGCGCAGCGATTTGCGGCGGCTTGCTTCAGGTCGGCAAAACGTCCCTGCACATCAGAGCCTAAGATCTCAGCGATCCACTTCGAAGACTTGAAGTCGTCGATGGCGGCCTGGATGTGGTCGGGCAGGTAGCGCTCGGCCTGGCGGAGGTTATCGATCTTCGCCGTTGTTCCGTCGACCCCTGTTTTGAAGATCGAATAGAGGGCCAGGTACGGATTGGCGTCGGGACCGACGGAGCGGACTTCAACGCGCATGGAACGCGAGTTGCCAATCGGCACACGGACCATGGAGCCGCGGTCAGTTGCGGAAGCCTTGATCTGGTTCGGCGCTTCGAAGTGCGGATCGAGACGACGGTAGGCATTCACGCTTGAATTCAGAATGAGGCAGATATCAAGCGCATGCGTCAGGATGCGATCGATGAACTCCCAACCGAAGGAGGAGAGCTTCTCCTGGCCTTTTTCATCCCAGAACAGATTCGTCTTGTCCTTCGAGATCGAGATGTTCGTGTGCATGCCGCTGCCGTTGACTCCGACCACCGGTTTGGGGAGGAAGCTCGCGGTATAGCCCATGTTGTTCGCGATCTGGCGGCAGAGCAGCTTGTAGAGCTGGATCTGGTCGGCCGCTGCAACCACTTCGCCATAGCCATAGTTGATTTCGAACTGGCTGGGCGCGACTTCGGGGTGATCCTTCTCGTTCTGGAAGCCCATGGCGCGCTGTACTTCTGCAGCCGTGTCGATGAACTGGCGTAGCGGATCGAGCGGCAGTGAGTGATAGTAGCCACCAGTGTTGATGAACTCGAACTTGGTGGTCTCGTGGTATTTGCGCTCGGCGTCCGTGCCGGCGAAGAGGAAGCCTTCAATCTCGTTGGCAGCGTTGAGCGTGTAGCCCTTTTCCTTGTAGAGCTTGTCGGCATAGGTCTTCAAGACACCACGGAGATCGCCGGAGTAGGGAGTGCCGTCTTTGTCGATGACGGTGCCGAAGACGAGACACTTGCCGTTGCCGAAGACGTCAGAGGGAACCCAGTAGAATGCGCTCCAGTCGATGCCCAGGCGAAGGTCGCTTTCCTTCTGCGCGGTAAATCCGCGGATGGAGGAGCCGTCGAAGGTGAGATTCTCGTAGGAACCGAGGAGGAATTTCTTATCGTAATCGAGGAGGTGGAGACGGCCTTCGAGATCGGTGAAGAGTACCGTAAGGGCCTTGATCCGTTTCTCGTCTCTCAGGTACTTCAACCGCTTCTCGCGGATTTCATCGGGGGTGACGCGATTGAGCCGGTCAGCTTTGGCCTGCAGATTCAGTTCCTCGAGCTCGTCGTAAGGGAGCGCGAGAAAATTGCGGTACTCAGTCGACATGGTTCTCCTTCCGGGCAGGAAATTGGTTGTGAGGCATTCAAGGTCAAGTCTAGGGTTCTCGGCATAAAGAACCCGTGAAGATTTGGCCGGCGAGGGGGTCGGTCAACGATGGCGAGCGACTAAAACCATCAGCAACAGAATAGCAACTGGGATCAGCGCAAGTGCCGCATAATAAGCAACCTGACGGGATAAATGCGACTTCCTCTTGTTCCATTCCCGAATTTCGACCCGGTCTTCCACACCCACCTTATCGAGATGTAGCAAGTCCTGTGCAAATTCACGGGCATGCGGGTAACGATTCTGTGGATCGCGCTCCAGGGCGCGGTAAAGAACTTCCTGCATTTGAGGCGAAACTCTGGGCTCTGAAACTGAGGGAGGAACGGGGTGGTTCAACAGGCGGTCGTTCATTAATTCCGTCGGGGAGTTGCCGGAGAATGGGAGGCGCCCGGTCAGCATCTCGTAAAGAATTATGCCCATGGAATAGATGTCGGAGCGCCCGTCACCTCGCTTGCCCTTCACTTGTTCCGGCGATATGTAGTCGGCAGTGCCCAGCGTCGCTGTGAAGTTCGCGTAGGTGAGTCTGCGAGAGCCGCTGTCCCCCGCGATCCCGAAGTCAATCAGTTTCACGTTGTCGCTGGAATCCACCATGATGTTCTCCGGCTTGAGATCGCGGTGGACGACTCCCTGCTCATGGATGTACTCCAAAGCATCCAGCACCTTAACGGCTATGCGAATGGCGCGCTCCTGAGTTATACGGCCCTCTGAAAGAATCTCCCGAAGTAGCCGTCCTTCGCACCACTCCATCACCATGTAAACGCGGGAGCGCTTCTCGCCGCCATAGACACGCATCACCATCGGATGATTCAGCTTCTCTCCGATGGCACCCTCGCGCTGGAAGCGATCGAAAAGAATAGGGTCGGCCTCCATGTCAGGATCCGGAATTTTGAGGGCAACAACGCGGTTGTCTCGGATATCCACGGCCCGATAAATCGAGGCCATCCCGCTCCGTGCTACCGGAGCTTCAATGCGATAGGAGTCGATCTGTGAGCCCGATTCGAGAGTGTCTTTAAAGCTCATTTCGCCGTTGATGCTCCGAACGTTCGTTGTGAGTGGTTGTTTCTACTCTACCGAGGAACTGCAGCGCCACACTAAGGAATTTAGCAGAGCCCTTGATGCCGGAATCATGAAGACAGCCGATAAGGGCGCCCTCGATACATACCTACCTGTTCGATAGATCGGATCTTAATGACGATGGCCGTTGTATTGTCATTGCCATCTGCTTCCACGGCCCGCGCCACGAGTTCCCGTGCAATCTCTTCCACTGGCTTGTTCTGCGAAACAATAGACGCAATCCTCGGCTCGGGCATTTCGTCATGCACCCCATCTGAACAAAGTACCAGCATGTCTCCTGGCTGAATGGTCAGGGCAGTTGTCTCCGGTGAAACGAACATTTCGGGACCGAGGGAGCGTATCAAAACGTGGCGCGATTCCGAATTGGCAATTTCTGCTTCGTTGATCAGTCCTATCTTGCGTTGTTCGTTGACCCAGGTGTGGTCACGTGTGATTTGCTTCGCGTGCCCATTGCGGACAAGGTAGCAGCGTGAGTCACCAACATGGGAGACAACCGCCTGGTCGTGACGGAGTGCGCATGCGACTACGGTCGTGGCCATTTTCTTTCCGCGATATTCTGGCGCCAGAGTACGGTCGTGAACGGCGGCATTGGCCTGCTGAACCAATTTCGGAAGCAGGCTGATCAGCATCGCGTCGGCTGGTGATCTTTCGAACTCTTTGGTGATGACCGAAACTGCGGTAGAGGAGGCGACCTCGCCCAGGTCCAACCCTCCGACCCCGTCAGCAACGGCGAAGAGGAATCCATGCGATCGAGCCTGATGGCGCGAATTTGGAGTAAAGCATCCTATGGAGTCTTCGTTGTTCGTGCGAACCTTTCCGGGGTCGCTTGCCTCGCCAAAGACGACATCCAACATGGGCTTGCTCCTTCGAGGTTGAGAGACGCTTCGGGAGCTAGTCCCAGGAATACTCAAGCGCTTTCTGTGGCTGCTCGCTCCCGCCGAGATCAACATCGTGTGGGCATGGAAGGCTGAATGCCCAGCGCATGATCAGGGGCGTAAGGAGGGTGGTAAGCAGGACAACGGTTACCATCACCGCAACTTCAGGCTCGCCAAAGATGCCCGAACTCGCTCCCATCGCGGTGACGATGAGTCCAACCTCGCCGCGGGAGATCATGCCGCACCCAATTCGCAGGCTTCGCACTGATCCCATGCCCATGCCCAACGCTGCAAACCCACAACCGATCACTTTGCTGATCACGGCTACGACAAAGATGGAGATGAGCAACATCCAGTGCCCTCCAAGGGCGCGGAAGTTGCTGGAGAGCCCGATGGAGACAAAAAATAGAGGAATGAGGAGCCCGTGACCGAGGGCATAAAACGTGCGCTCGATCAGAGTCTTCAGCTTGGATCCCGCATAGACGTATCCAAGCAGGTAGGCGCCCGTGATCCCCGCCACGCTGCCTAACCACTCAGCGCTGACTGCATAGATAAGCACCAGAGCGATGACGCAACTGGTGACCGCCTCGTTGGCGTCGATCTTCCGGAACAGTCGCATCAGCGGATCCACGAACCTCTTCGCGAATCCATAGGCCACGAAGAAGTACGAGGTCACGCATATGGCGATAATTGACATCTGTATCGTGAGCGGATGCTTAGCCGCAACTGGGAGGTGCGCCTGCAGCCAGCGTGAAAGCATGGGGGCTAAACCAAATGCTTCAGCTCCGCCTGTGCTGCAGGAAGCCGCGAGGAAGGCCAGCACGAAAAGCCCCATGACGTCGTCGATGACTGCGGCGCCGAGAATCACTGAGGCTTCGGTGGACGTCATTCTACCGGCGTCCATGAGAGTGCGTGCGGAGATAGATACGCTTGTTGCCGTCAATGCGCCGCCAAGGAACCACGCGGTGCTCCATGGCATTCCGAAGAGATGGGCGACGCCCGCACCTAAGAGGAAGGGCCATACTACGCCTGAGAGCGCCACGAGGAACGCGGTGACGCTGGCTTCACGCATGCGATCAATGTCGGTCTCAAGGCCAGCCATGAACATCAGGACGAGGCCGCCGATCTGAGCGATAAGCAAAAACGCGTCTGCCGCGGGCGTGCCGCTGAAGAGGCGCATGTGAAGAATGTTCAGACAGCCGGGACCAGCAACGACCCCGACGAGCAGTTCTCCCAGAATCGCAGGGATGCCGTAGCGCGTGCTGATGGACGCAACGATCTTCCCGGCCGGAAGAAGAATCGCAATGAGAAGAGCCAACTGGAGAGTAGCGGGCATCCTCTCCCTACTCAGAAACAGCGAGAGCCGGTTGTACTGACTGCGATGAGCGCCGCCTGCCGAAGTTCTTCAACCACCCGAGCGCGCTGCGATATCCGCCGCGTTCAATCCCTTCTCTCTGCATCTGGCGAATGGTGGCTGCCTGACGGCGTGCCAGATCGGATTGAACGTCATTCGCGGCGAGAACGGCTGCACGATGCGTATGCTCCGCAGCCTGGTCGCAAATGCGCAATCTCATCAGCAGCTCGCCGAGTTTAAGTTGGGCGATATAGCAGTTCGGGTTCTGGTCAACTGCTGTGCGCAGATGCGTCATGGCTTCTTGCGCCCGCAGTTCTACAGACAACGCCATCCCCAACATCACGCGGATTTCAGGCACGCGGGGCATCAGTTCGACTGCACTGGAAAGGGAAGCGATCAGGTCGCTGCGCTCACCGGAGTCTAAAACGCGAGGGTCGCGGAACATCCGTTGCAGGGCCTTCGTGGATTTCGGGCCAAGTGTCTGCTGAAGGACGAGAGAAGCCGTTTGCAAGCTTACTAATTCGTTTTCCGGTTCCAGGATTGTCATCTGCGACTCAGACATTGTAGTGAGCTCCGAAATGTCTACTGAGAAGGAGGGCAGCAAGGTGAATGCCGGAACAGTTGCTGCACCTGAAGATTACTGTTGATTCCGCCGCAGAACTTCACGATCTGCGGCGGAATTGTATGTCTTAAGCGACTGCGGCTTGGGCGGCAACGGTGAGACTCGCCGGCTCGGGGGTGAAGACAAACTCGGGATACCCGAGCTGTCCCATCTCCGGGAGGTCAAGTCCGGCAACTTCGCTCTCGGCCGAGACGCGCTGTCCGAGGAAGATGTCAAGCACCCAGTTCAGCGCATAGCTGAAGCCGAAGACGAAGCCGACCAGCGTTGAGACTCCGACGAGTTGGGCAACGAGCTGGCTGGCATCGCCGTAGAACAAGCCGGTGACATTTCCAGTGACACCGTTCCATGCTCCACCGTAGTTGCTTTTACCGTCAGCAAAGAGCCCGACGGAGATGACGCCGAAGAGACCGCAAGCGCCGTGAACAGAGATCGCGCCGACAGGATCGTCGATCTTCAACGTGTTCTCGACAAAGGCCACGCTGACGCAGACCAACACTCCGGCAATGAGGCCGATGATGCCGCTGCAGACCGGGTTTACGAAACCGCTAGGCGCGGTGATGGCCACCAGACCGGCGAGCAGGCCGTTCGCGCTCATTGACGCATCCGGCTTACCCTTCATCACCCACATATAGAGCAGAGCTCCGAAGGTTCCGGTGCAGCCCGCGAGCATGGTGTTCACAGCGACTGAGCCGATGCGGAGGCAGCCTGCGCCCGATGCACCAAGGGTGCTGCCGGGATTGAAGCCGAACCAGCCGAAGGCCAGGATGAAGCAGCCGATCAGCACTGCCGAGATATCGTGGCCGAGGATCGCATTGGCCGAGCCATCGCGGTTGAACTTGCCAATGCGCGGTCCGACGATCATTGCACAGGCGAGGGCCGTAACTCCGCCCACCGCGTGTACCACGCCCGAGCCTGCGAAGTCGGCGTAGCCCTTACCGAGGCCCATGTTCGTACCGAGCTGAGCAAGCCAGCCGCCGCCCCAAGCCCAGTTCGCGAAGAGGGGATAAGTAATGGCGCCCATCAGCACAGAGGACACGGAGAAGGTGAGGAACTTCCAGCGTTCTGCGCAAGCGCCGGTGACGATGGTCAGCGCGGTGTCCATGAACACCATCTGGAAGAGGAAGATCACCATTACGCCCACGTCATAGGAGTGTCCGGTGAGGAACATGCCGGTCTGGCCAAAGACGCCCCACGTCTTGCCGAAGAGCGACAGGGTGTGCTCGCCCGCGAGCGGCTGAAGTCCGCCGAGGTTTCCGTTGCCGGCAGCGCCGCCCATCTGGATGGCGAAGCCCATTATCCAGTATGCGAAGAGTCCGCATCCGTACACGAAGAAGTTCATCATGTAGGTGTGGTTGGCATTTTTGACGCGACAGAGTCCCGCTTCAACCATTGCGAAACCGGCCTGCATGAACATCACGAGGAAGCCGCAGATCAGTGTCCAGGTGAAGTTGATGCCGATCTTGTTCTGCCCCACCTGATTTCCTACGTCGCTGAGCGTGAGACCGGCCTTGGAATCGGAAACCGGGACGTCACTGATGGTTCCGGTGAGGGTGCCTCCCGGGTCGCCGTCGGCGAGTGTTGAAGTTGTGGGTGCCTTGGACGTTGCGTCCTTGAGCTCGGCCGCGGACGCAGATGGAGCGGCGTCAGCCCGAGCTACTGTTCCAGCACATGCTAGCAGCAGTACTGCCAGCGCGCATGTAGCCGATGCCATACGGAAAATCTTCATCAGAAATCTGTCTCCTTGTGTTGTTCGTCGCCGAGGGAGGTGCGTTCGGTTGATGGTGTCAGGCCTTCCAGATCGCGTTCTTGTTGGCTGCCGCAGGCAGAAGGACGATTGCCCCCACCAGCGATACCCCGATGCCGATAAGAGTGGTGATCATGCGTCCCGAGACATTCGACGAGAGGTTCAGACCGACCAGAACGATCACCCACCCAAGGAATGCCGCGAGCACTCCAGCCAGACGCATTACAGCCGGCTGGCCTTTGTCAGCAACCTCGCCCTCTTCCGGCTTGATCTTGAGGAACATGCCGAAGGAACCCGCAAGGATAACGAGCCCCACAATGAGAGCCAACTTGCCTGTGCCCGATGAGAAGGTCGCGATTCCGACCGCCGTCGCAGTGACGCCGACCATGAACAGCGTGAAAGATCTGCCCTGTGATTTTGTTGCCGCCATGTACTCCTCCTAGTTGAAGAAATCAAGAATGCAAAAAGCCATAAAGGATGGGCCGATCCACTGCGTTCAGGGGCGAACAGGGACCCGGAGAACCTGCTTCTGAGTGGGCAAGGAGAGAAACACAAGAAACTGGATGAGGCCGGTCAACTCCGCAACGATCGGGGTCTGCATCTGGATCCGGCTGAAAACAAGCACCAGGACCATTGAGCACCATTGCCAGCGCGTGCGGCGCAGACGCTCCAAGCGGTCGGATAGGAAAAGGAGATCTCTAAGCTGAATCCCATGTGCATCAGAAGGGCGCGCCTTGAAACACGCGACAGCGAAAAAGCCGGAGAGAAGAAGTTCCAAAAGCATCGACTCTGTGGTCATTAGCTCTCCCCTTGGCACAGCTTCCGTTCACTGCACCAGATGATGTGTAAAGTTGATCCGAACGACTGCAAACTAACTGTCTGTCGGGATACTTCGAAGTTAGGCGTTTGATGATGAAGATGAAATGAAGAAACCAGAATTCTGTGGGTATTCGGGGAGGATTTACGGGCTCGAAAATTACGGCCGAATGCTGGTTTGCATTCGGCCGTAAATGACGGGTATGCCGGACTATCGTTTAGGCGCGAGAATCGCGATCAGGCCGATGGTGAACGTGTCCTGAGAATCGACGATGCTGTCAGCTCCCTTATGGAAGAACGGGTGATCTGACCAGTCGTGGCGATACTCTGCACGAGCCAGAAGACCAAGAGGCCAATGATATTCACCAGTGGCGGTGAACTCCTTCACGGTTTGCGCCAGACCCGTCGAATACCCATCGCGATCATCGAAGACCTCAATACGGGCTGCGCCGGCAAACTTGGAACTGATCTGCTCATGGGCTGCAAACGCGATGCCCTGCCACAGGTTTGTCTTGTTGTCTCCGATTCCATCGTGAATGGAATCGCTGTTCGCGCCGATGTCGTAATTGATGTAAGCGTTGAACTTTGAATTCGGAGTCAGCAGCACCGTGGTGTCAAAGAGATTGCGATATCCATGCTGCGCAGAGTAGTTGGCTGGACCGGTATAAAAGTCCGCATTCCACGTGTACTTGGGGTTCACATAGGAACTCGTGAGGCCGACCGTTGGGCCACCCACATTGTTCACGATGTTGTTCCAGCCATTCACGAGCTGCACACCAACGGTTTCTGTCTTTGAAACCGGCATTGAGGTGCGCACACCGAAGTGATAGTAAGGTATCGCCCACGCGAACAGAATCGAGCGCGAATAGTTCCAGTTGTCTTTCGACTCGATTACTTCCGCGCCGGCGCTTGTGACCCACTTGCCGAGATCCAGTTCAAAGCCTTTTGCCTTCGGAGGCTTGATGCTGGCATACGCCTGCTCTACGAACTCCAGCTGATTGCTCGCGTTGACGAGCTTGTTCACGCGCCCGTAGACCAGGTCCACGCGCGCGCCAACTGGGGCCGGATCGTGATTGAGCGTCAGCTTGGCTGCATTCAGAGCCCACTGGTTTGTCTTGTCGTTGAAGTTGTAAAGGTCATTTGCCTTCCCGTTGTTGTCTTCGCTGGGGTCATTTGAGTTGTAGCTGTAATAGCCATCAAGGAAGCCGCTCACATCCATGGGGCCTACACGCCACGGTTTCGGGTCCGGCGCAGGGGCTGGAGCTTGGGCTGCAGCGCTCGACGCCGCGGGCGGATCAACCGGCGCGGGTGCGGCAGTCTGTGCGCCGGCGGTAATTGCTAGTGAAAGAGCAGTTCCAATCAGCAAGGACATTTTGAAATGACTCGACGTGGAAGTTATCGACACTTTGCCTCCTGAACATGAAGTGAAAGGATGACCTGAAAGAGATCTTTTCGAGATGTGATCTCGTGTACTTGATCCATTGGTAGTTATCGGTTTCCCTGCCACGCGACGGGGTACGCGCACCTGCCTGGCAAAAGCGGATTCGAAGTCATGCGCTCAGCGCTGCTTCTGTTCGTTGGCTTATTCGCTGCTGCGGCTAAGTAAAGTAACGCAAACAATCCATAAAGAACAGATGAGGATTGGAAAAAGAATTCCTAAGTCCCGCGGAAGCCTTGTGTTTATACGTGAGGGTCGCTCTTTAGCCGGCTTGGGGGAGGGATGACGGCCGGAATATAAGGAGAAATAAGGAACTGCTAAAATCAGGAAACACTTCCCGTGAATGTGATCAGTGATCAAGGCGCGGGCATTCTTTCTGAATCCAATCAGCCGCAGCTCGCAAGCGACGGCCTTCCAGCAAACCGCTCATTTCAACCGCATGTCTGAAGGTTAGGGTTTCTGCCAAAAGACGTATCAAGAGCCGGTAAGTGGATATATGACCGACGGAAAGGGAGTAAAACGAGTGTCCGACACCTACATTCCGCTTGGCTCAGCCTTCTCCGAAAGGCGATTGCGCGCAAGCGGCATGCAAGTAGTTCGATTTTCGACCGAGTGCGCAATCGGCATTGTGGCTGTTTTGCTCGTCGGCTTTCTGACGCACTGGCTCCAATGGCTTCTTCCAGTAGCTGTGTTGCTGTACCTTCTCGTGATCGTTCCCGAAGCGCTCTGGTGCGGGTTCTGGCAGGCCGTAGTGGTGTCGCTATCCTCAGTGGGCATTCAAGCCTACTTCACCGCTCGAATGGCGCGAACAAATCCTGCTTCAGATCCAGCGAATCCGATTGAGCTCATTGCATTCGTTCTCACGGCTCTGGTTATCAGCAGGCTTTCAGCGCGAGTGACAGAACACGCGCTGTCGTCCGACTCCTGGGGCGGCCAGATGCAGGATCTCTATGAATTCACCCGGCGAACATTGCAGATGAATCTGCATGTGGAGCCGGGTCCGCAACTGGCCGAACTCGTTCACGAAATCTTCGCCCTTGAGGCCGTGGCAATTTTTGACGCCGACCTTCACGAGATCTACCAAGCAGGATATTGGAGCGTCGACCCCCAGGAACTCGCGCAGAATGTCTACTACTTTGAAAGCTCTGACGATGATGATGAGACTGGCATTGCGAGGCGGGTTCTGCGTCTCGGCAATATACCGATTGGTTCGATCGTGATCAGGGGCAACACAAGCCCGCTCACCAATAACGCAATTGCCTCACTCGTAGCCGTCACCTTCGATCGCTACCGGGCATTTGCAAACGAGAGCCGGATTGAAACGGAGCGCCAGACCGAACAGCTGCGCTCCACCGTCCTCGATGCGCTCGCGCACGAATATAAGACACCTCTTACCGCCATCCGTGCTGCCTCCACAGGGCTCTCGGAGATGGGCAAGCTCTCTGCCGGCCAAGCGGACCTCGTCTCTCTAATCAGTGAGCAGACCGACTTGTTGAGTGAACTTACGACCAAGCTCCTGACCACTGCACGTCTTGATGCCGACGAAGTCACGGTTCACGCGATCCCCATGGGCGTTGCTTCCCTTATCGATGAAGTCGTTGTCAGCTTGAGCGACCGCCTGGCCACGATGAAAGTGGCAATCGATCTGCCCGACGACTCGCTCATGCTCTGCTGCGATCGCCGTCTGATGACCATGCTGCTGACGCAGTATATTGACAACGCCTGTAAATACGCGATCTTCGGAACCACGATAACCATCCGAGCTGTGCAGTCCAAGAACGAGGTCATCTTCTCAGTCCACAGCTTCGGTCCTGAGATTCCGATGGCTGATCGTGAGAGGATTTTTGATCGCTATTACCGTTCGTCGAACTCCTCGAACCGCGCTCCAGGTACGGGCATCGGCTTATCTGTCGCAAAACGTGCGGCTACAATCCACAACGGCTACGTCTGGGTGACCAGCGATCAAGACGAAGGCAACACATTCTACGCGGCTATCCCGACTCAAGCCCGCAAGAGGAAATCCTAAATGAATCAGTCAGTAATCCGCATTCTCGCCGTTGATGACGAGCCCGCAATTCGACGCGCTCTCCGCGCGCCTCTGCTGGAACTCGGTTTTCAGTTTACCGAGGCTTCTCGTGGAGAAGAGGCACTGCAGTTGTTGCATTCAGGTGCGTATGATGTGGTCCTGCTCGATATCAACATGCCTGGCATCGGCGGCATCGAGACGCTTCGACGCATTCGATCCTTTGCTCCGCGCCTGCCTGTACTGATGCTGACCGTGAGAGACGGTGAGGAAGAAAAGGTAGAAGCGCTTGAGCTTGGCGCCGATGATTACGTCACCAAGCCGTTCAGCACACGCGAACTCATCGCTCGCATTCGTACTGCCGTACGCCGCGTCCACGCGCCGGCACGCGCGGAGGATGCACCTATCGAGATTGGCGAGATTCGGCTTACTCCTGCGAAGCGAAACGTCACAAAGCGTGGACAGGCCGTGCACCTCACGCGCAAGGAGTTTGACATCCTGTATTGTCTGATGAGCCGTGCGGGCCGCGTCATCTCCTATGCCAAACTGCTCACGGCGGTGTGGGGCGCTGACTGCCGCGAAGAAGTTGAGTATCTTCGCACCTTTGTCCGCCAGCTTCGGAAGAAGATAGAAGATGACCCCTCGAATCCGGTCTATCTGCTCACGGATGTATACGTTGGCTACCGGTTTGCCGATGCGCAGATGCTTGCCGATCGGGGCGAAGCTGGCCGCACGACCGGCGAGCCGGATCAGATGCCGGAGAATGCATCTTAAAGCCTTTGAAATCTCCACCATCTGAGAGGCTCCTGCCACATCGGTGATTCAAGTCACTTTGCACTCCAGCCGAGCAACATAGGATTGCCTGAGATACACCTGTCAATCTGGCATGGAGGAGCAAGATGAATCTGGGATTCATTGAGAGCAAGACGTATGAAGAGATCGCTATCGGGGACGCAGCATCTACAGAACATGTGCTGACGCCTGACGATGCTATGGCATTCGCGTCCATCTCCGGCTTCCATGCGGTACTGAACTCAGATGAACAGACAAAGCGAGCCGGTGGCATTCCACCGACCGGACCCAATATGTGGTGCGCCTCGTTGATATCGGGTCTGTTCAGCATGAATACTCCGGGTCCGGGCTGCACGCTTACCAATGTTTCTCTGTCGTTCAAGAACCGCATTCGCGTTGGCGATCGCATCCTCGTTAATGTGAAGGTTGTGGCCAAGGACGATGCCACGAAGAAGATCATCTTCGATTGCCAAGCCAATAACAGCGAGGGAACCTCCATCTTCTCGGGGACTGCGGATCTGCTCGCGCCAACGACAAAGCTGCGCTGGTCGACGCTCCCCGTTCCGCAGCTCATCGTCAACAATCAATACCGGCACTACCTGGGCCTGATTGCCCGCGCCAATGCCAAGCCTCCGGTGAAAACCGCGATCGTTTGGCCATGCGATGAAGTGTCGCTGGGCGGAGCTTACCAGGCATTCAAGGACAATCTGATCGTACCGGTTCTCATCGGCCCGGAAGGCGTGATTCGCCAGCAGGCAGAAAAGATGGGGCTTGATCTTGGCAGCATCTGCATCATGGACGTCGATCAGAGCCGTTCTGCAGCATTCCGCGGCGTAGAACTCGCCCGCAAGAACGAAGTTCAGATGCTCATGAAGGGTTCGCTGCACACCGACGAGCTGATGAGTGCGGTAGTCTCGCGCGACGGTGGAATGCGCATCGGCAGGCGCATCAGCCATGTATTTGCACTCGATGTCCCGTCCTACCACAAGACGCTGTTTGTCACCGATGCTGCAGTCAACATCAATCCCGACTTCGAGACCAAGATCGACATTCTGCAAAACGCGATCGATATGATGCGGACTGTTGGAATTGAGACACCCAAAGTCGCAATCCTCTCGGCGGTGGAATCAGTGAACCCTGCGATTCCATCGACTTTGGACGCAGCGGCACTTTGCAAGATGGTTGATCGAGGTCAGATTACCGGCGCTATCGTCGATGGGCCCCTTGCATTCGATAATGCGATCTCGAGCGACGCGGCGCGAATTAAGAAGATTACGTCTGACGTCGCGGGCGATGCTGATCTGCTGATGGTTCCGAATCTGGAGGCAGGGAACATCCTCTTCAAAGAACTCCAGTACCTTGCTGGTGCTCTCGCTGCGGGCGTTGTTGTGGGCGCAAAGGTTCCAGTGGTGCTGACGAGCCGTGCCGATGGAGAACTGGCTCGAATGGCGAGTTGCGCTCTTGGTGTTCTGCTTGCCAAGCCCGCGCCAAAGGCCGATTGACTTAGGACTGCTGCAGGCGCGATCGGCATGTTAGAACTGATGGGTGCATAACGACCCGCGTCCTTCTCGTCGTTCCTTTTTGGGTAAAGCTGTTGCTGCGAGCGCCACTACGGTCACTGTTGCGGCGCTCGGCCAATCTGCGCCTGAAGCCAGCTCTACTTCAGATCATTCGAGCCTTTTTGACCTGCTCCGTGTTCCCGATCGCGCTACCGCATTCGCGGGACTGAACCATCCGCTTGCGTTGAGCCGATCGGCGAACTCCTGGCAGGCAAACGGAGTCAAGCTGGAGTTTGAACCGGATGGCAAGCAGGTTACGGTGTTTGTCTCCAGTCCTGGACATGAGCTCACGCATCTGCATCTTCGCTGGACGGTCAGCGTGCCTGAGGAGCTTCGCTGTCTTGGCGATCATTGGGAACGAAGTTACGGCGATCTTGCCTGGCGCGGCATTGTGCCGGAGCGCGTGATGCCTTGGTATTTCCTTACCTGGGATGGTGTTGCATGTCACGGATATGGCGTAAAGACGGGCGCTGCAGCGATGTGCTTCTGGCAGGTGGATGGTGAAGGCGTTTCTCTCTGGCTGAACATCTCGAATGGTGGCGAAGGCGTGCAGCTTGGCTCGCGCCGGCTGCTTGCGGCTACGATTGTGAGCCGTGCGGGAGTGCGGGAAGCTAGTGCGATCGAATCGGCGCGAGCATTCTGCAAGGTTATGTGCGAGAAGCCGCGTTTGCCTGCATCTCCAATCTACGGGTCGAATGATTGGTATTACGCATATGGCAAGAACTCTGCGCGGGAGACGGTTCGCGATGCTGAGTTGATGGCTGAATTGTCATCGGGCCTAAAAGTGCGTCCGTTTACGGTAATCGATGATGGTTGGCGCGACGCATCGCGATTTCCTGATATGCGAGCTGTTGCGGCGGATATCCGGAAGCTCGAGGTTCGTCCGGGAATCTGGATTCGACCGCTGATCGCACCTGCAAATACTTCAGAGAACCTTCTGTTGCCAACCGGTCGTTTCGGTTCGCAGAAGGGTAGAGCTTCCGATCTGGCATATGATCCGACGATTCCTGATGCTTTGGAACTGATCATCGCTAAGGCGAAAGAAGTGATTGATTTCGGTTTCGAACTCGTGAAGCACGATTACTCCACTTACGACCTGCTCGGTCGATGGGGATCGGAGATGGGAGCAAGCCCTACCTCCCCAGGCTGGCATCTCAATGATCGGTCACGAACGAATGCCGAGGTAATCCGGGACTTGTATCTGGCGCTTAGGAAGTCAGTTGGAGAGAAGACTCTCCTTCTTGGGTGTAATACGGTGGGACATCTTGGCGCGGGCATTTTCGAGTCGCAGCGAACCGGGGACGATACCAGCGGGCAGCATTGGGAGAGGACACGGAGGATGGGGGTGAACACTCTCGCGTTCCGGCTCCCGCAGGACCGCACATTTTTCGCGCTGGATCCAGACTGTGTCGGGGTCACACCTGCTATCCCGTGGGAGCAGAACCGACAATGGCTCGATGTGATCGCACGAAGCGGTGCTGCGCTGTTTGTCTCTCCCGATCCGGCCGCGACAGGACCGGCACAGAAGAAGGCAATTGCGGAGGCGTTCAGAATCACGGCGGCAGGCGGCTCTGCGCTCCAGGCTGCGGGCTGGTTTGACAGCACCTGTCCGAAACGTTGGACGGGCTCGACCGGGGAAGTGCGGTACCGATGGTGCGGCACGGATGGGGCGGATCCGTTTGGAGGCTAGGGCCCTCGAAGTCTTAACCCCAGCCTCAAACCCGGGTCGGTACCATCTTCCGAGGACCCCCTACCCCCCATCTTCTGCGAGGAAGTCCTTTATCGTGTTTCGCTTGCAATTTTCAATGATTGCTAAGTGTAGGAATATTCAAGATTTGTGTACAGAATCTTTTGTTTCAACCGGTTAGAGGCTGCATATACTCCCGGTTCTCTCGGTGTTCTCTAAGATCTATTGTGCTCTTATCACAGAAATAATCTGCAAAAACTGCAATCCGGCTAACGACGCGGCAGATCACTCTAGTTTCTGTTGCGTCGCTACGAAAGAAGTTCTTACTTTATTGCAACCAAACAAGTGTACTAATGTTCTAATACAGTGAATGCCGAAATGCCGGGAGGTGAGCGATGAGGATTCTTCGAGCGGTGAGCCGCAGGGGATTCAGCGTAGGGACGGCGGGCTGGTTTACGATCCTGAGGCCGAACTCGTGGTATCCGGCCACACGGGTCCAAGGCGGGTTCAAAAGACCTGGAATCAGCCGTGGCGGAGACGGAGAGAAACCGTCCGGGCAAGGCGTCTTGACGGGTGTGGGAGGAAGCGCAAGGGCAGCGCGATGGCTGGCAAGCGAGTGGAGCGCGGAAGACCGCAATCGAGTAAGGCTGGCATCTGCAATCTTCGGTGCGCTTGCGATCACGACTGGAATGTTGTGGTGGATCATGCATCCTTGAGCGCTCCTGATCGCTCGAAGAGGAGCGCTGGCAATTTTTTGATTCACGCCTGTTTCGAAGACGAGTTTTCCACTTCATCAACTTAAAGTAAGGGGCAATTGGTTACTGATTGGCGATTGTCTGCTTTTTGCTGTACGGCTATAAAACAGTTAAGCAATTTGTACTGCTGACAAGCCAATGACCAACCACCGAAAGTTTTCTCACCGCGTAAATCCAGACGGCACTGTGGACTCAATTTGCCACGAGTGTTTCGTAACGGTAGCCAAGGAAAGGCGCGAGAGCGACCTCTCCAACAGAGAACACCTGCACTCCTGCAATCCCGCAGTGGTGGACTGGTATCGCAGACCCGCCCGGCACTTGAGGCTCGCGTAGAGTGCGCACAAAAATGTGCGTGTGCGGTTTTGCGACAGTCTTGTCATTCGCACGATGATCGAAAGTTTTTGAGAATGGGGCGACCGATCGCCGCCCCTGTAACGCCTGCTACTGGCCCGTATCGGGCGTTGCCGGCCTGTCCGCCATTGAAGCTTCAGGGGCAATGGCGGGCAGTGTCGGAATTGAATCCCACACTCGTCATCTCGACAAAAAACAGCGTTCTCTGAAAACGCGCGGACAAGCGCGCGGCGGATGAAAGGCCCGTCATGGACCGGTACACTGTTCTTCATCCTAGAGACCTGTGTGAAGAGAGGCCCTCATGCGTTCAGGAGTGATTCTCGCTGTGATCATGGCGGCGATTTCGCCGGCGGTGCGATCTCAATCAGTTCCTGCAGCAATTTATACCGATCCCCCCGCAGACGCTGCGCACCCGGCCGCAATGAAGGTGCTGCATATCCCAAGTCACGGAATATCCATCAACGGAATTATCTATATGCCATCGGGTACGGGTCCGCACCCAACGATCGTGATTTGCCACGGATTACCCGGAAACGAGAAGAATCTCGATCTGGCACAAGCAGTGCGACGTGCAGGCTGGAATGCCGTGACGTTTAACTACCGCGGATCCTGGGGGAGCCCGGGGTCGTTCCGGTTTGCGCAGAACCTCGAGGACGCCGATGCGGTCCTGACGTTCCTCCGCGATCCTGCGAATGCAAAGATTCTGGGGGTCGATACAAAAAAGATCGTACTTGCGGGTCACAGCATGGGAGGCTGGGTAACGGCTCTCACGGCTGCACACGACCATGCTCTGGCGGGAGCGATTTTGATCAGCGCGGCGGATATGGGGCGGATGGGAGAGGCGCCGCACGACAAACTGGTTGCCCTCACAGCGGACGATATGGAATCGCTGGCCGGCGTGACGGCGGCGTCCATGGCCGATGAACTCAGCCGGAATGCGAAGAGATGGGAGTTCGCAAATGCGGCGGATGGGTTGAAGGATCTGCCGCTGCTGGTGCTGTCAGCCGATGATGGGCTGGCGCCGCAGACAGATGCCCTGGTGGTAGCGATCGCAGCCAGGGGCGGACACCACGTCGAAGCTGTGCACCAGACAACAGACCATTCGTGGTCAGACCACCGCATCTTTTTAGAGAGCGCGGTGATTGAGTGGCTCGGAAAGCTGAATTAGCTTTTGACAATTGGGTTATGTACAAAGCCCCGCTGAATCGATGGGCGATTGCGGCAGAAGTTTTGGCACCCGCAATCTGAATCACCCAGCACGATTCCCGTCAGTAGTGGCGTCTTCAATTGATGGGAACTACCGTTAAACCGTTCGGGCCTGTTCCATTTGCGCCGTTGATGGTCATGGGTGAACCAGGCGCCTCTTTGTAGCCGCTCGTGGTCACCCTGTAGACACGCAGCTTGCGTGATTCAAGGCTAAGGGCGAACAAGTGACTGTTCTTGTCCCACTCCATTTGCTCGATGGGATCTTTCGTAAGAAGACCGGTATAGCGGCTGATGGGATTCGACCCATTGAAGCGAAACACCTGCAGACCAGTCTGCCCTGATCCGGGAGAAAGCACGCACCATGAACAGGTTCCTCCGGCCACCGCGAGCAGACCTCCTCCAGGCGACACGCGCAACAGTGTCGGACCCACATCGGGGATCGGCATTTTGTCCGATGTATTGGATGACGAGATATTGCCCTGATCGTCCACCGTGTAGCTGGCAAGCTGCACGGGACCATCGGCTACTTCGGGTGAACCGATAAACTTCACCGTTCCGAGTGCAATTGCAAGCCTGTTGAGTGGCGCCTCCGTTACTTGCAACGGGTAGTAATCATAGGGCTGCGGCGGCTCTGGATCCGATTGTGAGAATTGCAGATTGGAGAGTGCTCCGGCGGTCTCACGCACGAAGCCGGCGAGTCTTACCTCGGGGACATTTACGTCGACGGCGTATGCAAACTTGTTATTTGAGGTCTGAGAGATTGGTCCAAGTACGTTGCCGATATTTGAGTCCGCTTCGGCTGATCCCACGAATGTCAGCGTGCCCGTGCTCTTGCCGATCTTGTAGGTCTGGTAAGCCGTACAGGGCTGGCTGACATTGATTGTCGGATTGAATAGTATCTGGACGTACTGTCCGGTGTGGTCGAGCACTCCCTCTCTCGCGGATCCACATTGCCCATCGGCGTATTTCGCCATGGTTATCTGGGCAGTCTGCGCACCGATTCGACCGTTGGTCGTGATCCGGTAGAGGTGGACCAGAGTCTTTCCCAGTGTGACGATGTATCCGCCAGTGCTTCCGATCAGTTGCCCGGCAGTCTGGAACGGCGATGCGGAATCAAGGGTGAGCCGACCGTCTGCGGCCTCATCGTAGAGAAGGATCCCCTGGTTGGTCTGCACATACACATAGGCAATCGGTCCTGCCGTCGTCGCGGCAGTTGCTGTCCGGCCCGGTGCAGCCATCAATGCTGCAGCGCCACAGACGGAGAAACCTATCTTTTTGAGACGATTCATCTCACTCACCCTTCGTCAATCATGTTTAAGCCGGAAGGCTTTCATGCCGGGTTTGGTTTGGATACCCGGATCAACGAACGGGAGCCGGAGCGGAATCGCAACCGTGGGCCGAACACACGCAATGAGCGGAATTGTACTCGCGAATCAGAATCACGTCACCGAGGTAGAGAATGAGCTGTCAATTGAGATGCTCGGGGGACTGCCGGAAGTGTGGTACGGCGCAGGAGCGATGGCGTGCAGGCGCCGTGGTTGTGCAGTTCGCCACAAGCGAAGGGTCGGAGTCCCCTGCAGCACGTCGCGTTTTTTCGCGTTCGCCTATTTCCTGCTCTGGGTTCGTTCTTTTCTCGCAAGCCACAAGGAGCGAGTCACGCTGCAGAGCTCGATGGCGTGGGATTCAGATGGGCGCACGTCAAGATCGTTGTTCCCAAATCCGCAACCGTCTTGAGATCGCACAGTCGATATTTTTTATTCCTCGTCCGAACGTTGGGAAGCGATCAGAACTGGCTTAGACAAAGCGCGCACCGGCCTGTTTGTGAATTCCAGCTTGTAGCAGTCGCCGTTCTTACGCATTTGCAGGACGCGGGAAAGGTTATTCCAGAGAGCCTTGGTCTCCAGCCACAGACGGAGTCTTGGATCGGAGATCTGAGGTCGATTGAGCCAGAAGTTTTCCTTGAGATCGCATCGAATGCGCAGGTGATCCAGTTCCAGATCGACTGCCTTGATGTTTGCTGGGAAGTGGCGGCGTGCATCGGAATTCCGAATACGAATGCCGATGATCGAATGACCGTTGTTCTGCAGTCTGACGAGCATGGTCGATTGCTCCTTCTGGACAGAGGGGCAAAGACATAGGTGTTCGAGAGTTCGCGGGAGAGCGTGCGAATCGAACGAGGCTCAGTTATATGGAGGCGGAGCTGCCGGGTGTTTGGCGAGCTCTCTTTCCGCACAGTGATGTCTCGCAAGAAGTTTTTTGCGACTCGTCTTTGCGGTTTCGTTTCCAAGAACACGATAGCAGTGGACGCAGAGAACAGCTGAACCGACTGTGGACATTGGTTTCAGCATTTGCCGATTTTGAGGATGGTCCAGGGTGAGATTCATATAGATCTCTCCGAGATTCATAGACGAGGAGACACAATCGCATGCGATTGGGCGCCGGTGAGGTGGCTAGATTATGACGCAGTTAACTACTGCAAATTTTGATCTGATATTCGAGGCAACGAATAGTGCCAACCAGAATCGCCGTGAGTAGATTCGAGTCGGCGATGCAAGAAATTATTTGTATTTATGACACGAATTCCACAGGAAAGCAAGGAGGAAAGCTGTAAGAAATTGCTTGGCGAGGACGTTGATCACAACGAATAACTGAGAGAACGTTTGCTCGTTAACCATGAGTTTGCGTGATCACGTCGTCATCGCGATCCATCGCAGATTTCACAATTGCAAATCGCTGGAGTTATGTTCAACCATAATTCGATTTACCGAGTGGATCTCCTGCTGACGCTCATTCGTGCGCGCGCTTGAGATGTGGAGTTCGGCGGCTGGGCGATAGGAATTTGTGTACAGCGGTAAGCGGCCGCCAGAAATGTTTCATCGAGGGCTAAGGTGTGTACGTTGGCGAAGTTGAACGATTCGTTGTGGTCGTCGAACGACGTAGTAGATTAGTGCACCTATCCAATGAGTGAAAATGATGATCAGAATCCAGATCAACTTGTCGTTGCTATCCGATGGTTCGTTCGTCGCACAATCGATGATCATCAGAACCCAAAACGCCGTGCCCGCCAGCACCAAACCCAGTAATGCCAAAAAAATCAGCGATGCGATCATAGGTCACTCCGCGTGGACCAAGGATTATACCTCGAAGGATCAACGCTTCTGTGCCACCATTCGCCGGTATAAGGTCTTCACTCGGGAAGTGATGCGCCACACGTGATACACGTGCGAGAGCAGCTCAGAGCCTTCGTCTGTTCACTCTTCAGGATGACAACTCTGGGATTGTTAAGGGGTGAATATGCAATGATCCAGGCGCTCTGGAGTGCCGCTGAACTTCGGAGTTGGGCCACTCTGGAATAAAAAAGCGGACCTCGCGGTCCGCGTTGCTATCTCTTTTTTGATCGTGCTTTTGTAACGGATCCAAAGCCGGGGTCCTCTTTCCCTCTACTCGTCGTAGTGGAGAAGGCTGAATACGTCGTATTCTTTGAAACGGTCGCGGCCCTTGAGGAAGTCGAGTTCTACGGCGAAGGCGAGGCCGGCGATCTCTCCGCCAAGCTGCTTGACGAGTTTGACAGTCGCCTCCATGGTTCCACCGGTAGCGAGGAGGTCGTCGACGAGGACGACGCGCTGGCCACGCTCGATGGCGTCCATGTGAATTTCAAGAGTATCCGATCCGTACTCGAGGTCGTAGGTCACGCGAGCGACGGCAGCAGGAAGCTTGCGTGGCTTGCGCACGGGAACGAAGCCGGCGTTAAGACGGTAGGCGAGGGCAGGGCCGAATATGAACCCGCGAGCCTCAATGCCGAGTACGAGGTCGATCTTCTTTTCGATGTAGTAGGCAGCGAGGGCGTCGATGAGCTTAGCGAAGCCGGTCTTGTCTTTGAGCAGCGTAGTGATGTCGTAGAAGAGGATTCCCGGCTTGGGGAAGTCAGGGACGGTGCGTACGAGGGCCTTGAGCTCTTCAACGTTGATCGGCTTGGACTTGGGCATGAGTTGATTATAAAAGGTGGGAGACGAGAGGACGAGGGGACAGGGGAAGAGGGGACAAGAGAACGACTAGGGGAAGAGGGGACAAGAGAACGAGGTCACTAGGGGACGAGGGGACAGGAGGACACCGCGACGAGGGAGCCAGTGGATTCGAGAGGTGTTACCAGGCGCCTTCAATCTGGAAGGAGCCAAGGTTCTTTGCTTCCTTCTCGTCGAGGTGATGTTCGATGATGCGATCGACGCGGCTCCCGCGAGGTCCTCGACGGAGGCTGTCGCGCAGGTCTGCCAGATCTTCAGCACTGCCGGCAGCGACAACTTCGACGTCGCCATCTTCGGTGTTGCGCACCCAACCGCGGAGGTCGAGTTCGCTGGCTTCACGGTGAACGAACCAACGGAAGCCTACGCCCTGCACGCGACCTTGAACCAGGAAGTGGAGAACCATAGTCAAATATGGCTAGTCTTTCAAAAGCAGGCGCTGCGGTGCAACATTGACAAATCCCCCGTCTCAAAAGCGAGATCGGGGGCACCTGTAACTGCCGGCGCGCTACACTGGACCTACCCATGGTTTTTGTTCTCGATAACTACGATTCGTTCACGTACAACCTTGTCCAGTATCTCGGGGAATTGGGCGCTGAGGTCGAGGTCCGGCGCAATGATGAGGTGACAGTGGACGAGGTGGAAGCAATGAAGCCCGAGCGGATTCTGCTATCGCCTGGGCCGTGCACGCCGGGCGAGGCGGGGATTCTGGTGCCGCTGATCAGGAAAATGGCGGGGAAGGCTCCGATCTTGGGCGTCTGCCTCGGACACCAGGCGATCGGAGAGGCATTTGGGGGACAAGTGGTGCGGGCGCACAGCCTGATGCACGGCAAGACCAGCAAAGTTGACCATGACGGCAAGGGTGTCTTTGCGGGGCTGCCGACTCCGCTGACGTGCACGCGGTATCACTCGTTGATTGTGGCGGAAGGGTCGTTGCCCAGGGAACTCGAGATCACGGCACGTACGCCCGAGGTGAATGGAGCCGGAAAGAAAGGCGCGACGGTGATCATGGGAGTCCGGCACCGCAGCTTGCCGGTTGAAGGCGTGCAGTTTCATCCCGAATCCGTTTTAACGGAGGGCGGGCATCAAATGATTCGCAACTTCCTGGAAATGTAGGCAGATGCAAGGTCTCCGGAGCGTAACGGAATTCGGTTTCGGTCCGCTGGCGGCTGGAACACTTGTGTGTCTGGCGCTGCAGGGCGCGGCGCAGGAGCTTCCACCTCAGACGGGGGCTCGGAATCCGGTGCCGGTGACAGGTTCGGCGACTCAATCTCAGCAACCAAACGTTATTCAGCCGACGCAGCAGAGCCAACCAGGTCCGACGCCGGGCGGGCCGATCGCGATTGTTCCGCTGGATAGCAAAGATCCGGGAAGCGCCGCCATTGTGACCGGGGCGCTGCAGGTGGCGAATGGCCGAGCGATGATCTCGACCAATGGGGCAATCACCGCGGGAACGAGCACGACCGAGGTGACGTTGCCACATCGCGGAGTGCTACGCGTGTGCTCGTCCACAACCGTGAAGCTGGCGTCGGATGCCAGCGTGCCGAAGAATGAGATCCCAGGACTGATGATGGTGATGGATCACGGCGCGATGGAGGCCAGTTTTGCGACGGGGCGGAATTCGGATGTGCTGTTGACGCCGGATTTTCGGATCCTGATCGGCGGCCCTGGCGCAGCCGACGTGAAGGTACGGTTGGGTCAGCATGGCGATACCTGTGTCGATAATGCCGGTGTGAATGCCCCGTATGTGCTGGTGACCAGCGTGTTCGATGGCGGCATCTATCGCGTTCAGGCCGGGCAGCGCGTGATGTTTCAGCATGGCAGTATCTACTCGGTTGTAGACCAGGAGAAGGAATCCTGCGGTTGTCCTGCGCCGGCTCGACCAAACAGCAATGATTTCCCTGAGGCACAGAGTGCCGGATTTACTCCGCTGGCACCGGTGGCGCCCGGTGCTCCTATTCCGCAAAATGCGCCAACAGAAGCGACGGATACATTCGTTCACAAGAGCGGAGAGCCTGCGCCGGAGACAGATACGGTCGTCGCTAAGCACAACACGCCCCTGCCGCCGGTCGAGCCGGTGGCAAAGCATCCGAAGCCGCACAAGGTGAAGACCGATAAGGGGCCCGGATTCATGAAGCGAATGGGGCACTTTTTCCGACGGCTGTTTGGTGCGGAGTAGGGAAGCTACTCGTCTTTCGCCTGGCTGCCGTAGATCACCTGTCCGTACTCGAGGATCGTGACAAGGCAGACGCCGCCGAAGATGTTGCCCAGGACCGCGGATCCGAACCACTGAAAATATGCGAGCCAGGGAGCGTGATGCGAGAGAACTGTTGTCATGATCTCGCAGGAGCTGGCGATGCAATGCGCGAAGTCGCCGAGACCGACGACGTAGGTGAGCATCCAGATGACCATGACGGATCCGGTGATGGAGTGAGAGGCGGAGACAAGCCAGGCGGCGAGAGCGATCATCCAGCCGGCGATGACTCCTGACCAGAAGACGGTGGAGGCTGGGTGTGCGATCGCTTTGGCGCCGAGTTCGGACATGGTGCTGACGAAAGACGGTTCAATGGCTGAGGTGTGGGTGGCCAAGATTGCGAAGGCAAACGCGCCGAGAACATTTGCAGGCAGAACCACGGCCCAGAGCCGCATGGTGTTCCAGAATTGGCGTTTTTCTTTGAGTACGAGGGCGACGGGGTAGAGCGTGTTCTCAGTGAAAAGCTGGGAACGCCCAATGATGACAGCGATAAACCCGAGTGGATAGAACATGCGCGAGACCAGGCGCGCATGCGGTGAGTCGCTGACGAGTGAGAGAGCAATCGCGGTGCCGAGCGCAGAGAGTCCCATGAAGGCGCCAGCCCCGAATCCGGAGAGAGCGAGGGCAATGCTGGGACGTTCGAGTTCCTGGCGAGCGTTCTCCGCAACTTGTTCGTAAATGTCTTCGGCGGAGGGACGCTGGAGGTCTTTTTGCAGGCCCTCGGAGGACGATTTCTGTTCTTCGATTTCTTCTTGTTTGATCTCGGGCATCCAGTGACTCTTTGTCGGAGCCGGACGGGTGTCTCCGGCTGCGCGTGTCTAGGCATAGATGCGCAAACACGGTCATCGAGCCACAAATCGAGGAGATAGCGGCGGTTCGTTCGGGTTATAGCTCGCGGGCGCGTTCGATGGCACGGATGACGGCCTGGGCTTTGTTCAGGGATTCCTGGTGTTCAAGTTCCGGGACGGAGTCAGCGACAATGCCCGCTCCGGCTTGTACGTAGCCTTTTCCTCCGGTGGTGAGGAGGGAACGAATCGCGATGCAGGAGTCAAGGTTCCCGGAGAAGTCAGCATAAAGAACAGCTCCTCCGTATGTGCCCCGTCGCGATGGCTCGAGCTCTTCGATAATTTCCATGGCGCGGACCTTGGGAGCTCCGGAGAGCGTTCCGGCAGGGAAGCAGGCCCGGAGGGCGTCGACCGCGGTGAGGTCGGGGCGGAGCTTGCCTTCGATGGTGCTGACGATGTGCATCACGTGGCTATAGCGCTCGACGAACATCAGGCGTTCTACCTTGACGGAGCCGAAATCGCTGACGCGACCCACGTCGTTGCGGCCCAGGTCGACAAGCATGACGTGTTCGGCTCGCTCCTTCTCGTCGTGCATCATTTCCTCTTCGAGGCGCAGGTCCTCTTCCTCGTTGACGCCGCGGGGACGAGTTCCGGCGATTGGACGGTATTCCACCCTGCTATCGTGGACACGGACGAGGAGTTCAGGCGAGGAGCCGGCGAGTTCGATGGTCCGCGGTTTTTTGGAACCTTTCTTTTCTGAACCGAGGGGACCGTCGGGAGTAAAGCGCAGGAAATACATGTAGGGGCTGGGATTGACGGTGCGAAGGGAACGGTAGATCTGAAAAGGATCCATGCCGGTGGCGATATCGAGGCGCTGGGAGAGGACGGCCTGGAATATGTCGCCGGCGGCAATGTACTGCTTGGTGCGCTCAACGGCGGCGCAGTAATCCTTTTTGCTGGTGCGTCGTTTTACCTCGACTGGCTTGCCTGACCGCACAGCCGGGATCTTGGGCAGCGGCCGGGCGAGGCGCTTCTCGAGCGCGGCGAGCCTCTTCACGGCATTGTCGTATGCGGCGTCGGGGCTGATGAGGGTCACGTCGGCGGTAGCGACCATCCAGATCTGCTTGCGGACATGGTCGAAAGCTAAGACCTCGTCGAAGAACAGGAGGCAGGCGTCGGGAACTCCGAGCTCGTCCTTGCTGTGATTGGGCAACCGCTCAATCTGCCGGACGGCGTCATATGCGAAGAAGCCCACTGCGCCGGCGGTGAACGGGGGAAGGCCGGCGATACGAGCAGGTTTGTGGCCACTGAGGGCGTCCCGAAGAACGTGGAAGATATCGCCGTCGATCCGGGCCGTCTTGCCGCCCTCCGTGATGTCGATTTGGCGGCCCCGGGAGACGATGCGCTTGTAGGGATTGATCCCGATAAAGGTGTAGCGGCCCACCTGTTCGCCGTTTTCTACAGATTCCAGCAAAAAGCACTCACGTTCCTGCCAAGCCGCCCGCAAGAAGGCCGAGACCGGGGTTTCCAGGTCGGCGGTGAGCGTGTGGCAGACGGGGACGAGGGTGTGCTTCTTCGCCAGAGCGATGAAGTCCTTGCGACTGGGCTGGATGGAACTGGATGAGGGCTTCACAACATAAGTGTAGCTGCTGGTTATTGGGCGGATCTGGGACGCGTCAGGGGCACCGGTTTGAGAAATGGAACATGCGGGCACTCTCGAAGCGCCTTCTTGTTTCCCACACATCCGGATTCCATTTGTCTCCAATGATTTCGAAGGCCTGGCGAGCCGTGTCGCGATCCTTGGCAAGCACGGCCATCAACGCATACGCGTTTTTTTCGAAGTTGTTCGTTCCGTAGAGATGTTCAATGGCAGCGTAGCCTCTACGAATGCGTTGCCAGGAGAGGGTGGGCGGTATACATGGAGCGCACTTCTCCCCATCCGATAAGAGAAATTCTGCAACGAAGAAGTAGGTTGCGTCGCCATCGATGCCGCCGATTTGATCGGCGGTTTTCGCAACAAACCGCTCCGTATCGCCGGGCTCGCCGTACCACTTCGGTAAAAGATGGTTGGCTTGTACTCGCAGGATGTAGAAGTAGCCGGGCTCCTTGGTCAAGGACTGTTCGACGATCGCTTGGGTTTTGGTGCTGTCCCAATTCTCCGCCGTAGTGGCTGAAAGCATTGCGTTGTACCACTCAGGATCGTTGCGTCCCAGCTGCTCCGCATTATGCAGAGCTCTGAGAGCTTCTCGGATTCTTTGAGCGTAGAGCTTCCAGGCTTCTGGTGGCACGTTGTCAGCGAAGTCACTGCCCCGCGCCTTCCATGCGTAATTGAGGTACGTGTCTGCGAGCGCGATGCGCGGAGTTGGAGAGGAAGGAATGAGAGCGATCCACCGTTGCAGGGCAGCGATCTGCGCGTTCCATGCCGCATCAGTATCCGATGTCTTCGGTACGTCGCTGAGGATTGTGTAGAGAACATGGAGCTGCCAGCCACCGCCTTGAAAACGGAGTCGCTGACTCCGGAGCCGATCTGCGATAGAGTCCAGCTCCGCGAAGGATTGCGTGTCGAAAAGGTTGCGCCATTGCGCGCGCAAGACGCGCTCGGCACTTTCGTTGGTCACCGGACGTGAGGGTTGCAGCGGAGACGCTTGCTCGACCATGCATGCGGGCATCCCGGGCACCAAAAGGACAAGAAGCCAGAGGTGCAGCGATCTGTTTCCGATGTGGAGACGGATATTCAACGGGATCACCTCCCGGATGAAGGGGGATACCTGCTCAAGCTAAACCAGAGGATAAGAAAAGGACAAGGTCACGAACGAGTGGGGAACGCGGAAGAATGATCGGAATTCGAGCTCGAGGTGACAGAAAACCCGTGGAGTTGAGCAAAGCCCTGGTATGTTACGGTGGGCGATGATCAATCCCCGGTAGGAAGAACCTTGGGTGTGTAGTTGTTTGTCCATATGCTCAATGAACTGCGCTACTGTTTACGAAGGCTCAACCGGGTACCTGCATTCACGTTGACGGCGATCATCGTGCTCGCACTCGGCCTTGGATCTGCAACTGCGATCAGCGCATTTGTGGACGCGGCCCTGGTGAAGCCTCTGCCCTACCGCGAACCTGCGCGGCTGGTGGCGCTGTTCGAGCATAACCCCGTCGGTGACCGTTTTCATTTGTCGGACTTCGACTATCGCACCTGGAAACAGCGGAATCATGTGTTTACTTCGGTCGATGTGTACCGGCCTGAGCGCGACATCCTGAACAATCCGGACGGGCCCGAAGAAGTCGCGGCAGCCTTGGTCAGCGATGGCTTTTTTCGCACACTCGGAGTTGAACCCGCGTTGGGGCGTGACTTCTTCGCGGGAGAAGATCGACCAAGCGCATCGCGGACGACGATTATGAGCTACGCCGCCTGGAAGAACCGATTCGGAGGTGATCCACGAGTGCTGGGACGGACAGTGAAGCTAGAGAGCGAGACTTATACGATTGTCGGGGTCTTGCCACGCGGCTTTCATTTTGCTCCCGTAGGCCGTGCTGAGTTCTGGACAACGCTTCACGGCTACTGTGAGCAGCTTCGTGACTGTTTCCCTTTCTATGGCGTTGCACGGTTGCGAAATGGAGTTTCTCCAGAAGCGGCCTACCAAGATGTGAGTGTAATCGCGCGCGACATCGCAGCGGAGTACCCGCAGTTCAGCCGGGACAGGTCCGCAACTCTGCTGCAACTTACAGATGCAATTTTCGGACAGGTGCGCCCAACGCTCATGGCTCTGCTAAGCGGAGTTGGGCTTCTGTGCCTGATTGGATTTGTAAACGTCGTAAGTTTGTTGCTGCTGCGAGCTGAAAAACGCAAGCGCGAGTTCGCAGTTTGTATGGCGCTTGGAGCATCTCTTTTTCGGCTTTTGCGGCAGTTTGCAGCTGAGGGCTTTGCACTGGCTGCACTCGGATTGGGCCTCGGACTCGGACTGGCGAAGCTATTGCTTATGGTCTTCGCAGAACAGACCACGCCTAATCTGTTGGATAGGATGCCCTATCTCGAGAACATCCATTTGGGTGGTCGCGGGCTTGCTTTTGCGATCGTGGCTTCGGCGATCGGTGGCATTCTATTTTCGGCGGGTCCAATGCTGCCCTTCTTCTCCACTGGTTTACGCGAAAGGTTCACCATGGGCAGCCGCGGCGCTGCAAGTACCGCATGGAGCAGGCTGGGCACAAACCTTGTGGCAGTCGAGCTTGCCATAACTGTCGTGCTTCTGGTCGGTGCGGGATTGCTCACCAAAAGCTTCTACCTTCTGCTGCACGTTGACGTGGGCATCCATGGGGCAGAGCGGCTCGCCGTAATCCACGTTGCAGAACAGGGTGCGCGGAAGTGGAGAGACCCGGCCAACATCCAACTCGAGCGGCAGGTGATTGCGAAGATATTGGCGCTTCCGAGCGTCACTGAAGCGGCAGTGTCAGCGGAACCTTTGATAGCGAGCGGCGAAGGTTTCAAGCGGACAATGGCGCATTATCGTGCCGTCGGAAGGCCAGTGGTCGGACTTGGCCCGGAACCGATGGATGAAATCGTGAGCGTCGGATATTTCGAAATGCTGGGCGCACGGCTCATTGCCGGTCGCACATTCACCGAAACTGACGACGCCTCAAGAGAGCGATGTGCCGTGGTCAATCGGACGCTGGCGAAGGAGTTGTTTCCTGGCGAAGATGCAGTGGGGAAGCAAATAGTCAGCGCATTTGACCCCGAGCATCCGGTCGAGGTGGTCGGAGTCATTGATGACATCAAGGACGGCGCCTTAGACTTGCGCGCTATCCCAGCTGTGTATAGCCCGTTCAACCAGATGCCAATCGGAGATTTCTACGTCACCATCCGCGCTTCTCAAGCGCCGAAATCGCTTCTCACAGCCATGGTTAAGGCCGTTCATCAGATGGACCCTTCGTTGATCGCAAACGAGGAAGAGACAATGGCGGCGCGAATCAACAGCTCCGAAGCGGTCTACCTGCATCGTTCGGCGGCATGGATAGTTGCCGGGTATGCGGTACTGGCACTCATGCTGGGAACCGTGGGACTGTATAGCGTGATCTCATATTCGGTCAGCCAGCGTACACGGGAGATCGGAGTTCGCATTGCGGTGGGTGCGCCGCGCCCGGCGGTTTACGGGCTTATTCTTGGTCAGGCCGCGAGATCAGTTATCGCCGGGCTGGCGGGTGGATTGCTCTGCTCGTTCGGGCTGACTGCGTTTCTTCGCGCAATGCTCTTCGGTGTAGGTTCCTGGGACAGTCAAATTGTGGTTGCGGTTGTGTGCACTCTGAGTGCTGCGGCCCTCCTCGCGAGTTTTGTCCCGGCTCATCGAGCCGCATCGACAGAACCGAATGTGGCTCTGCGCGAGGATTGATTCAGATACGCGTGTCTCTGCTTTCATATTGCGCCATGACGAACGTCAACATTGTGGAGCGGTCGCGGTAATAGATGCTCTGCCGCAAGGCGAGGGACCATCGTAGATGCGGTTCACTCTTTGCATTTGCATGAGATCCCGTTCAACGCGCTTCATGCCACAATGAGACAACATCATGTGTGCAGGAGAGGCTCAAGGATGAACTGGGTTCGAAGCTTGGCTTGGATCGGAATCGGACTGCTGGGTATTCAATTGGTCTCTGCGCAGACCACGACATCGCCTGACGTGTCGCGCGCTGTGGAACTGATGATTCGTCTGAGGTTCGATGTTCCAACCATTTGCGATATCAAAATTGCGTCGCGAATGCCGAGCCAGTTTACCGGCTACGATGCCCTGAAGGTGGTTCTTTCTCAGGGCGGCAAGTCCACCAATCTTGATTTACTGATCTCAAAAGACAATAAGTCGCTTGCCAGGCTGGACAACTTCGATCTGGATCATAATCCGGCCCTCTCGATTAGCACGCAGGGGCGGCCCATTCGCGGCAATCCGAGCGCGCAGGTGACGGTGATCAATTTTGACGATCTGGAGTGCCCTGTTTGCGCGCACATGCACGAGATGCTGATGTCGGAAGTGACCAAAAGATACGGAAATAAGGTTCGGTTCATCTACAAGGACAATCCGTTGACCGAGATTCACCCGTGGGCCATGCATGCGGCCGTCGACGCCGGATGCCTGGCACAACAAGATGGGAATGCGTATTGGAAGTTCGTTGATTATGTTCACACTCATGGTCAGGAAGTCTCGGGTGCGGATCGGAATCTCGGCAGGAGCTTCTCCGTTCTGGATCGCATGGCGAGTGATGCAGGGCAGGGGCACGAGGTTATTAAGCCGGTGTTGATCGCCTGTATGAAGAAGCAAGACGAAACACCTGTCCGCCAGTCTATGAGAGAGGCTCGCGGCATGGGGCTGGATTTCACGCCGGCGTTGTTTGTGAACGGCGAACTGGTAAGAGGGCTCACTTCTCCGGATGCTCCCCAACTGGCGATCGATCGGGCTCTGCAGACGAAGAAAGCGAAATAGAACGACGCACTGTCAGTTTGGCGAGGGGAGATCGATGTGGTCGATGACGATTACATCGGAGCGTTCTTTTCGCGACTCCAGCTTGAGTCCGAGCTGCTCCTGGATTGCGGTGAACAGCGATGAAGGTTCGTTATCATTCTTGCTGTTGCCGCGTCCAGACTACCCGCGCCGTGCAGGATGGCAAATGGAAGGTTGTCGGCGGTCCAGCGAAGCGCAAAGTTATAGTTGCCGGTGACCGCGGTTTTATCGATCACGGGACGGCCGACTGCGTTGAGGCGCGTGAGCTGGTCGGCGAGTATCCCCATGGGAATACTGTCGGCTTCAATTCGACCGGGGATCGTTAAAACCCAGTGGTGCTCCTTTGAAAGATCCTCGTCCCCGTGCGGTTCTGGGGATTTGGGGGCGCCGGGATTGTCGGGTTCGCCCCTTGTGAGCCTGGGCCCGCCTTTCGCGACGACGAGTGCATAGATGGGCAGCTCCCGCGTTTCATGATGAAACTTCAGATTGAAGCGCTCCGCGAGCATCGGGATGAGCATAGCGTTGCGTTCCGCGCTCGTCAGCTTGTCGAACCTCGGCGCGTCTTCCGGCGAGACCTTGGCTTCAATATTGAAGCGAGTCGTGTTTGTCCAGGCGGGGGCACCGGCGAGGTGCTTGTCGTCGATGCCGAAAGCGGTTTCTATAACGGTGCGTATCGGGGCGCCGTGAAACGACAGACTGTCCGGTGATGTCTGAACGAGGATCTTGTCGTCGGCGGATGGGGTGGGCCTGATCGAGACAGCGTCGAACTGCGGGAGGTCGGGTTTCGTTTGGCCGCCGGCGGCTCCGCCGACGATGAGCTGGGTCAAGGCCAATATCACTGAGTCGAGCAGGAATGCGTGTCGTGAGCGGCGACGTTGCAAAGCCTCTAAAATCATGCCGGAAAAAGCGCTGTCGAACGCCTCATTCCATTCGGGGATTCGCAGTTCGGCCGATCACCTGGCTCGAAGGTCCGGGTTGCGCAGATGTGATGTTCGACCTTTACAGGCTGGCCAGCGCCTCTAGCATGAACCGCACAGGTCAAAATCCATGCAAGTACACCGATTTGCTAGCCTTGGTGTGTTGGTGCTCGCTCTCTCCGGGTGCGGAGGTATCCGCAACGGAGCGAGGTTCGGGCCATCCATTCAGCCGGATTCCGCAGCAGCGCCGGAGTTCAGTGTCGCTCCCGGCAGGTATTCTCTGCCTCAGACCGTGCGAATCTCACCAGCAATTCCTCAGGCCCTTGTTTACTACACGACAGATGGGACAGAGCCGACCGCGTCTTCGCGCATTTACGGCGGACCCATCACGGTGAATACGAATATCACGCTGAAAGCCATCGCGATCAAGGACGATACAGCGAGCAAAATGGCAACCGCGGAGTACTTCATCGACCCCAGCCACGAATCAGTCAGCGATACGCCCGTGCCGGATGTTTTCGTACGAGACTCAGGATCAAAGGATGCGTTTCAGGTTCTGAAATGGGCTGGTTTCAAGAGCGCTCTCACTTACTCGTATGATGATGGGTTCATCCAGCAGATCAGAGATTATCCGAAGCTCCAGGCAACGAACACGCGAATGACGTTCTATCTCATCTGCAGGAGCGAGCACGATCCTGCGACATGGGCGCAGGCGGTGAAGGATGGCCATGAGCTAGGAAACCACACAGTCCACCATTGTCACTCGGATGGCACCTGCGGTCCGGGGGTAACGTGGTCCGGCAGCGTCGCTGCGGAGTATGACGAGTGCACTAACTATTTAAAAGAGAGGTACGGGCTTGAAGACGTGTGGACTACAGCATCGCCTTTTGGAGATCGGGGATACGTACCTGTTGCAAAGACCAGATTCTTTTTGAACCGGGGGACGATACAGGGGCAAATCGGCGTAAACGGCGGGGCCGATCCGTTCTTTCTGAATGCTTACGTGGCGAAGACGGGCGACGGCGTATTTGTATTCAAGCAAATGATCGATTTGGCGGAGCAGCATGGACGTTGGCAGATCTTCTCGTTTCACTCTCTTGATGATGGGTACGATTGGGTGAATGTCGATGACCTGATTGCGAGCATCAACCACGCGAAATCGAAAAAGGACGTTTGGATCGACAGCGTGGTGAACGTCGGAGCTTATTGGATTGGGCAACAGGCGGCGAGCAACGGCACTAAGACCGTGACGAGGAATGGAGTGATGATTTCGTGGACTCTGCCTAATCATTTTCCTACGGGCAAGTTCGTGCGAGTCACTACAAACTTGAGGACGTTGAAACAAAATGGGGCGATGATCCCAAGAAACCCGGCGGGATACTACGAGGTCGCCCTGGATCCCGGGAACCTTACCGTTTCCCGCTGATTTAGCCCGGTTCCGTCGGAACGGCCAGGCAGCAGGCGAACTGGGTTGAAATTTGTCTACGGCAGTTTCAGGGCGCGGTAGTTTTGCAGCCACTTCATGAGTTCATCGGGGGGGAGCGCACGGCTGAAGAGGTAGCCCTGAACGCCATCGCAGCCGCGTTCACGAAGCATCGCGAGCTGCTCATCGGTCTCAACGCCCTCGGCGATCACTTCCATTTCCAACTCATGGCCCATCTCGATGATCTTTTCGACCATCACAAGATCGGCGTGGTTGTCGTGCATGTGCTGCACGAAGGTCTTATCAATCTTCAATTCGATGGCGGGCACGTTTTGAAGCTGCTTCATCATCGAGTACCCAGTGCCGAAGTCGTCGATTGAAAGCTGGAAGTTGCGCATGCGCAAGCGAGTCAGCACGTCGAGCGCAAGGGAGAACTCCATGAGGCCAGACTCGGTGATCTCAAGGACGATGCGTTCCGCGGGAAAGTCGTATTTCCGCGCCAGGTTCATGAAGATGTCGGGGAACTTGAGATCACGCAGAGAGCTGACCGAAACGTTGATTGCAAGCCGAGGAAGGTGCCCGTTGATGATTGAGAATTGCTTGACTTCGTCCAGGGCTCGCTCGGCGGTGGCCCAGCAGAAGTTGTCCATGAGCCCGAGGCTCTCGATGCGCGCAATGAAGTTATCTGGAAAGACCAGACCCAGTTCGGGATGGTTCCAGCGGGAAAGCGCTTCGACGCCGGTTACGATGCCGCTGGAGATATTGATCTGCGGCTGGTAGTAGAGCACGAACTCCTTGCGCTCGAGGGCCCGGAAGATGTCCTCGTCGGGAATGGCGATCGCCTCTTCTTTTTCGGCGGCCACTGGCTTCTCTGAGGTGAGGTGTTCCGTGAGCATTTGCTGGAGCTGAGGGATGGGAAACGGTTTTTGCAGGTGACCGACGACGGTCAGGCCAAGAGACTGAGCCAGCTTTTTGGCTGTTTCAATGACGCGGATATTGATGCCGCTCATCAAGATGATGCGGGCTTTGCAGTTGCGTTCGCCGAGGAGACGGAGGATCTCGATGCCATCCATTTCGGGCATGACGAGATCAAGGAGAATCACGCCGGTCTCAGCACCGATGTGGCGGAAGAATTCGTCCGGCGTCCTGGTTACGGCACAGTGGAGGCCCATGGCGGAGGCCAGCCCCGAGACGATTTCCCCAACTACCCGGTCATCGTCGATGAGCACAATCTTGTCAGCACGCGCCATTGATTCTCCAGGGACGGTAGGGAAGACGGTATCTGCGGCAACCGCAACTGAGCAAGCTGGTCTGGAGAGCGGCATGGGACTCAGGTTGAGTGTAGCCCAGGCTTCTTGAGAGGATTGTCCGTTCCTCGGCGCGCATGGTTACCAACGTTGTAGGGCAATAACCATCTTAACGTCATGGAATTACATCAAAGTGTCGGATGCGGTTAAGAAAAATCTCCGGTACCCAGAGAATCACCGGAAATGAGATGGGACGTCGCGGTTTGATGGCGATTTTTCCGTCCTGGCTGACCCAATCTGGCACTTACACCGATCTGGGAAAAGCGCTCGGATTCAGCTTGGTACGGAGGTTCCCATCGTGGTTCACTGCGGCTTGACGACCCCATGTTGTAGGCCTAGACTCACAAAGGTTTGGGCAAAGGCCGGCAGTTTTCGCGCCCGGACGCGCATCAGGAGCCACCTGTAGCGACAAAAGAAAGCCTTCCGGGTGACCGGGATAGACCCGTTGCGTCCATTACATGGCTTTACAACGGGGTAAGAATTGGAGAAGCTATGGCACCAGCAACACCCACGATGTCTTTAGACCAGGAGATCAATCCCTGGGAGGCGCAAAGCGCGCGGTTTGATTTCGCAGCACGCAAGCTGAATCTTGATGATGGGCTTTGGAAGCTGCTGCGCACACCGACGCGCGAAATTATTGTTCATTTTCCGGTAGCCATGGATGACGGCCGGATCGAGATTTTTACCGGGTTCCGGGTTCAGCACAACATCGCACGCGGTCCTGCGAAGGGCGGCATTCGTTATTCACCGGATGTGACGCTGGACGAAGTTCGCGCGCTGGCGGCGTGGATGACGTGGAAGTGCGCGGTTGTAAATATTCCCTTCGGCGGCGCCAAGGGCGGGGTGATCTGCGATCCGAAGAAGATGAGCCAGGGAGAGTTGGAGCGGCTGACCCGGCGGTATACAGCGGAGATCGTCGACTTCATCGGACCCGAGAAAGATGTTCCTGCTCCCGACGTGAACACGAACGAGCAGACCATGGCGTGGATCATGGATACCTACTCCATGCATATGGGCCGTACGGTCACCAGCGTGGTGACAGGCAAGCCGCTGAACATCGGTGGTTCGCGCGGGCGGACGGAAGCCACCGGCCGAGGCGTGATGATCGTTTGCGACGAGAGCCTGCGCTATCTGAATATGCCCGTCGATGGCTGCCGCGTGATTATCCAGGGATTCGGCAATGTGGGTTCGAATGCAGCCCGCCTGATGATGGAGCACGGATACAAGATTGTCGGCATTGCAGAAAAAGACGGTGGATTGTCGAATCCGAATGGAATTGATATCCACTCACTGATCGAGTACAAGTACCGCAATGCAACGCTGCTTGGTTTCCGCGGCGCGGAAGCGATGCCGAGCGAAGAACTTATCGTGTCGGATTGCGAAATTCTTATTCCTGCGGCGACGGAGAACGTAATCACGAGCCGTAACGCGGAGAAGATCAAGGCCAAGGTGGTGGTTGAGGGCGCGAATGGGCCGACCACAGCGGTCGCCGATGAGATTCTTGCCGAAAAGCGAGTATTCGTGGTGCCGGATATTCTGGCAAATGCGGGCGGCGTGACGGCGAGCTATTTCGAATGGGTGCAAGACAGGCAGGGCTACTTCTGGAAAGAAGCAATCGTCAACGAGCAACTGGAGCAGATTTTGCACGACAGCTTTGACGACGTTGTCCGGTATGCCGAGGCACACAATGTGAACAACCGGATCGCGGCCTACATGTTGGCGATCGATCGCGTGGCGTTCACGATCAAGCAAAGGGGTATTTACGCTTAGCTGTTTGGTCGATTAGTTTGAAAATGGGCCGCCTCGGGCGGCCCGTTTTTCAATCTGCGGCAATCGCTGACGGTGAACCGAGGAAGTCGCAGATGAGGACAGTGAGGTCATCGTCCTGCGACTTTGCCCAGCGCTGGACGGTGCTGAGAATATGATCGACAGCTTCAGCCGGATTGAGGTGTTTTGAAGCGCTGAGCGCGGTTGAGAGGGATTCTTCGCCAAAGAGCTGACCGGTTTCGTTTCGTGCTTCCACGATCCCGTCGGTGTAGAGCAGCAGGCGGTCTCCAGCCTGCAGCGGCAGCGACTTGCTCTCGTAAGTTGCGGTGTCGACAGCGGCGAGAAGCATTCCATTCTCGGCGACTTCCGTGACACCCCCCTTGCGCAGGAGAAGCATCGCAGGGTGGCCTGCGGCAGAGTAGTGCAGGATCTTCGATTCGGCGTCGAGGTAGACGTAAGCGGCTGTGACGTACTGGCCCTGCGTGTTGCCGCACAGCGCGGCATTCATCCCACGCAGCACCGCGGCGGGATCTGCAGCCTGTGCACGCTGTGATGTCGCTGCCATTTTTACCATCGACGCGATCAGCGCTGCGGGGACGCCGTGTCCGGAAACGTCGGCGATGAGGAGTCCGGCCTGTTTGTCGTCGGCAACGAGGAAGTCATAGAGATCGCCGGCAACGGAGGTCATGGGCACATACTTCGCTGCCACCCGGAATGACTGAGACTCCGGGAAGAACGACGGCAGAATGGAAAGCTGCATGCGCCGGGCAAGATCGAGTTCCTGCTGAAGTTCGCTGTACTCGCGGTCACGCTGAAGCGTACGGCGCGCTGCGACGTAGCCAAGGCATGCAAGCAGGACAGCGAAGCCGTAGGGTTCGATGTGCGAAGGACGGTAGACATTGTCAGAGATCGACGGAAGCACAAAGCACAGTAATCCGACACCGATGATGCGGGAATCGCGATCGTGCACCATTCGCTTGGACCAGTAGAGCGCTACTGCAACCAGGGCGACCGCAATCACACTGTTGTTGATGTACCGGAACATCGGATGAGTTCCAAAGAGGAGAGACCCGGCAGAAAGACCGCAGAAGAGCGCGACAAAGATCGGAGTAATGATGCGGCCGGCTTTGCCCAGGAATCCCGCGAAGTGGAAGAAGATGAAAGCAGGAACGGGAACAAGATAATCGACTGCGGCACTGATACGGTGAAAGAACTCGCTTGGTGGGACAGACAAATACAAGAGTTCTGAATTGATCCAAAGACGAACACCGTAAAGGTGAGCAAACCAGGCGAGTGAAAGCAGGAGGCTGTCGGCTTTGCGGCGAATAACGCAGAGGCCCACCAGGATGATCGTGACGGTATTGAACGCGGCGCCGAGAAAGAGAAAGGGCTCGTCATGATGGAAGGCTCGCAGCACTTCTCCAGCGGTCAGCTGTGCATCGATGACGAGCATTGCACCTCATCTTAAACGACGGCACATATACTGGCTGCCATGGCGAAAAGAAGTGCGGGACTGCTGATGTTCAGGAGGACGGGCAGTGAACTGGAGGTGTTCCTGGTGCACCCGGGAGGACCGTTCTGGTCGGGCAAGGATTCGGGAGCATGGACGGTTCCCAAAGGCGAGTACGTGGATGGGGAAGAGCCGCTGGACGCCGCAAGGCGGGAGTTCGCAGAGGAGACCGGGTTTCTCGCTGCGGGTGAGTTTATTGACCTGGGTACGATACGGCAGACCAGCGGGAAGGTTGTGATTGCCTGGGCGTTTGAAGGCGATTGCGACCCGGCGCAGCTGGTCAGCAATTCCTGCGAGATTGAGTGGCCGCCTCGATCGGGGAAGAAGGTGGAAATTCCCGAAGTGGACCGGGGGGCCTGGTTCTCTGTGGCCAGGGCGAGGCAGGCCATCCTGAAGAGCCAGGAGCCGTTTCTGGATGTGCTGGCGTCAAAGTTGAGCTGAGCCGGCCTGTTGCTGGAACCTAACCTCGAGGCACCTTCTAAGTCGAAGCACATCTAGAGCCTGAGTCCGGGACACGGCGAGGAATTCATTGAGTGCTGGTTTGAGGCGCTGATGCAAGCGGTCTATAGTTGTAGTCATGCCGCTTCCCGGGTATCGAGTACGCCAGCGGTTACGGCGGTTCGAAAAGGTGCTGCCGGTGTGCGCGAAGAATGATCTGAAAGACCTAGAGTAGAGACGTGAATCTCCCTAACTCCATCACGTTGAGCAGGATTGCGATGATCCCGCTCTTCCTCTGGATTCTGTCGCCATACTTCCTGTGGCGTGGGCCCAATGGAGAGCAGGAGATTGCGGCCGCGGTCTTGTTCGTGCTGGCCTCGATCACGGACGGTCTGGACGGGTACCTGGCGCGCAAGCGGGCGCAGATCACGACGATGGGGATGCTGCTCGATCCCATTGCCGACAAAATTCTGGTTACGGCTGCGCTGATTGAGTTGGTGGCCTACGTCCCACAGGTGGTGAAGGTCTGGATCGTAGTGGTCATCATCGCGCGTGAGTTCTTGATTTCCGGGCTGCGGTCGATTGCATCGGCTGAGGGATTCACGATTCAGGCGAGCGATCTTGGGAAACTTAAAACCGTCGTGCAGATCGTGTCGGTGGTATCGGCCATCCTGGCGCACCGCTGGTTCCAGTGGCAGTTTGGCGTACTGGTGATCCCGGTGCAGTGGCTGGCGATTGCTGCGATCTACTTTACCGTGCTGGTATCGAGCATCTCGGCCGTGGACTACTTCATCGCGTTCTGGAAGCAGATCGATGGCGCGTCAAAGAACCGGCGGCAGGGATACATCTTGTCGCGGCAGAAGGGCGTTTCGACGACGCGCTAGCGCGCGGGCAGGGATCAGAGATCAGGGGTCAGAGATCAGTTATCCCTGAGCGTGCACCAGTTCCTGGGCTCAGGCCTTCATTTTTACCTCGATTTTTAGCAGCAGTCCTAAGGTTTCAGCGCGGCTGGATCCAGCTTGCCGATGCGGCCTTTTGGGCCTACAACGTAGGGGAGCGAAAGGGCGTTCCAATTGCGGTCGGCGTCTTCTGTCTCGTGCAGAGCGGGGTTGGGGTGGAGGGGACGCCAGTTGCGGCCATCGTCGGTGGAGATGTCGGTGCCGTTGGGGCCCACGGTGATCCAAGTTTTGGTGGAAGCGTCGTAGGCGACTGAGGAGCGATAGCCGTGGGGCGAGGTGGTAGCGGCTGTCCATGTCCAACCCCGACTAATCGAGAAGGCTGCCGTTCCAGTCGTGTCGTCGGGTTTTGCATAATCGCCACCAACCGCGACCAAGAGATCAGGCTCATGGTTGGCGATCGAGAAGACTCCCGCGGATTCCCCTTTCGGAGATGGAACTGTATGGGCTATATACCTCCCGGCACTGCACGTGGGGCATTCCAGGAACACACGTGCGCCGGATGGGCCACCTGAAGCGAAAGCCATCGTTCCCGAATAGTTCGTGTCCTTTCCGAGCGCAATCAACGATGAATTACTTGCTGCGAAAACAGCTTCGCCGCCGTTGCTTTTAAGGCCGAGATGGTCGCGGATTTTATCCCAATGAACTCCTCCGTCCGTCGAACTGAAAAGCGAAAATTCTCCATCCACCGGGTCACCGAGGATCAGGAACCTATCTGGATTCAGCACCTCGATGGCATCCCAGAATCCGTCCTTGTCGGGATTGGTGAAGAGGAGTTTCCACGTGTGGCAGACGTCGGTGGTTTTGTAGAGGCGCGACTGGTTGCCGGGGCCGGAGGACATGACGATCGCGGTATTTGCATCAAAGGCCTGAATACCGCGGAAGTCGAGCTTCTCTGCACCCGGCGGCATGGAGCAGGACTGCCAGACATATCCGCCGTCTTCCGTGCGCAGGACCGTGCCCTGCGTGCCGGATGCCCACGCCACTCCGTTGCCGGCATTGTGGATGCCGCGCAGGTCGGCGGTGGTGTTGGAGGTCTGCATCGTGAACTGGGCGGAGGCGGGGAGTGCGATGGCGAGGGCGGCGAGAAAGAGCGCGGGGCGCATGGAAGCTAGTGTAGCTTCTGCAGGGATCAGGGAACAGAGAACGTCTCCTCGCGAACGATGATGCTGTTCGCGAGGAGTTTCGAGCTATTGGCCGAGCAGGCGGATGACGTGATTGACGATCATCAGGTCTTCGGCGGGTGGGATTACGCGGACGGTGACGCGGGAGTTCTCGGCGGAGATGGTGGCTTCGCCGCGGACATTGTTGCGCGTCGGATCGATGACGATGCCGAGCGCTTCGAGGTTGGCGCAGATTTCGGCGCGTGAGGCAATGTCGTTTTCGCCGATGCCGCCGGTGAAGACGAGCATGTCGAGGCCGTTGAGTTCGGCGTAGAAGCTGCCGATCCACTTGGCAATGGTGGAGGTGAACTTGTCGACGGCGAGGCGCGCGTGTTCGTTGCCCTGCTTGATGGCTTCGCGCAGGTCGCGCATGTCGTTGGAGACGCCGCTCATGCCGACGAGGCCGGACTTCTTGCTGATGACGGTCTCGAGTTTGTCGGCGGCTTTGTGGGTGTCGGGTTCGGATTTCGCAATCTGCTTGAGGATGAAGATGACGACGCCAGGATCGATGTCGCCGGTGCGCGAGGCGCTGATGATGCCGCCGCTCGGAGTGAGTCCCATGGACGTATCGAGGCATTGGCCGTTGCGGATCGCAGTGATGGATGCGCCGTTGCCGAGGTGCGCGACGATCAACTTCTCTGGGATGTTGGGCTGGAGCTGGTAGATGATCGACTCGTACGATATGCCGTGATAGCCGTAGCGGCGAACGCCCATGTCGACGTAGTCGTCGGAGATGGGCATGCGCTTGGCGACTTCGGGCATGGTGCGATGGTAGTAGGTGTCGAGCACCGCGAAGTTGGGAATACCCGGAAAGAGCTTGAGAGCTTCGCGCATGATGTAGACGGCGATGGGTGTGTGCAGCGGCGCGAGATCAGCGTATTTGTCGAGGTCATCAATCAACTCGGGAGTGATGAGTTGATTCTCAAGAACCGTAGGGCTGCCGGAGACGGTGCGATGGCCGATGGCTTTGGGGGCTGGGAATCTTCCGGAGAGGACCGATTGAGCAACGAGTTTAAAAGCAACAGAGCGGTTGGGCAGGTCTGGAGTTTCGTCGGTGAGCTTTTTGCCATCGGCATCTTTGATCCAGAACTTGCCGTTGTCGGTGGCGATGCCGTCGACGGCACCTTCGAAGATTTTGTTTCGCTGGCCGTCGACGGCTTCGTACATTGCAAACTTGATGGAGGAGGAACCACTGTTTAAGACCAAAATCGGCAAAGACGACATTGAGAGCGTACCTCGTGCTGGTTTTTGCAGGGGCTGAAGCCCTGTCTTTTTTTGTTTCATCTATGGCACGACTGAAGTCGTGCCGTTGCTACAGAACTTTCGAATTATCGTTTCCCACCCAAGCCACAGAATCTTGGCTTGGATAGGGCACCCCACTTTGTTGTTGATAGCTCATTGGCCCGGCTGAAGCCGTGCCCTTGTTACAAATCTCCTTCTAGTTCGTTTTGTCCGGCTGCCATTGCCACTGCTGAATCTCGGGCAGGTCTTCGCCGTGTTCCGATACGTACAGCCGGTGGCGCTGGATCTGTTCGGAGTACCATTGGCGCGCATCGTCGAGCTTTGGCGCGAGGCGCTTGACACGGCTGATTGCGTCGAGTGTGAGCTGGAAGCGGTCAATGTTGTTGAGCACGCACATATCGAACGGGGTTGTCGTTGTGCCTTCTTCCTTATAGCCGCGCACGTGCAGATTGTCGTGGTTGTGGCGGCGATAGGTGAGGCGGTGAATTCCCCACGGGTATCCGTGGAAGGCGAAAATGGTCGGGACTTTGGGCGGGAAGATCGCGTCGTATTCGTCGTCAGAGAGCCCGTGGGGATGTTCTGATTGCGGCTGGAGCGTCATGAGGTCAACAATGTTGACCACACGCACCCGGAGATCAGGGGCCTGCTCGCGGAGGAGCGAGACGGCTGCGAGGGCCTCCATCGTGGGTACGTCGCCACAGCAGGCGATGACGACTTCAGGATCGCCACTATCATTTGAAGCCCACTTCCAGATGCCGAGTCCGGTAGTGCAGTGCGCGACCGCTTCATCCATAGTGAGCCACTGCGGTGCAGGCTGCTTTCCGGCGACGATGAGGTTGATGTAGTGGCGGCTGCGGAGGCAGTGGTCGGCGACAGAGAGAAGCGTGTTGGCGTCGGGTGGGAGATAGATGCGGACGACGTCAGCTTTCTTGTTGACGAGGTGATCGATGAAACCGGGGTCCTGGTGCGAAAAGCCATTGTGATCCTGGCGCCATACAAGGGAACTCAGCAGATAATTCAACGACGCGATGGGCTTGCGCCACGGAATGCCGCGTGTGACCTTCAGCCACTTCGCGTGCTGGTTCACCATCGAGTCCACGATGTGAATGAAGGCCTCGTAGCAACTGAAGAAGCCATGGCGGCCGGTCAGCAGGTAGCCCTCGAGCCAGCCCTGGCACATGTGCTCGCTGAGGATCTCCATGACGCGCCCTGTGGGTGAAAGATCGACGTCGACGGGCAGGGTCTCGGACATCCAAGTCTTGCCGGTTCCGTTGATCACGTCGCCGATGCGGTTGCTGGCGGTTTCGTCGGGACCGAAGACGCGGAAATTCTTCGTATCCTGATTGGCCTGCATCACCGCTTGTAAGAGCTTTCCAAGAATGCGAGTGGATTCGGCGATGGTAGCGCCAGGCTTTTCGACCTTGACCGCGAAGTCGCGGAAGCTCGGAATGCGGAGCGGCTGCCAGAGGAGACCTCCGTTTGCGTGCGCATTCATGCCCAGGCGGAGCCGACCCTTGGGAGCGATATCTGCCAGTTCGGGGCGGAGCGCGCCGTGCTCGTCGAAGAGTTCTTCCGGTTTGTAACTGCGCATCCAGTCTTCGAGCAGACGAAGGTGGTCGGGTTTCTCGCGGAGTTCGCTGAAGGGAACCTGGTGTGCACGCCAGGTGTTCTCGACAGGTTTGCCATCGACTTCCTTCGGACCGGTCCAGCCCTTCGGCGTGCGCATGATGAGCATGGGCCATGTCGGCCGCGCAGTCGATTTGCCCTCACGCGCAGCTTTCTGGATTTCGGCGATGCGATCGAAGATGCGGTCGAAGATCTCAGCACCCTTTTGTTGCATCGTCAGCGGGTCGTCGCCCTCGAGCGTGTAAGGCTCGTAGCCATACCCGCGCATTAGGTCTTCGAGTTCCGCGTGCGGTATGCGCGCGAGCACCGTAGGGTTGGCGATCTTGTAGCCGTTGAGATGCAGAATGGGCAGAACGGCTCCGTCAGTAGCCGGATTGAGAAACTTGTTCGAGTGCCAGCTTGTTGCGAGCGGCCCGGTTTCGGCTTCGCCATCGCCGACGACACACGCGACGATCAGATTGGGATTGTCGAAGGCTGCCCCGTACGCATGTACGAGCGAGTAGCCAAGCTCGCCGCCTTCGTGGATAGAGCCGGGTGTCTCGGGCGCAACGTGACTTGGGATTCCGTAGGGCCAGCTGAACTGGCGGAAGAGGCGCTTGATGCCATCGCGATTCTGCTCGATGTGGGGGTAGATCTCAGAGTAGGAACCTTCCAGGTATGTGTTCGCCACCAGGCTGGGACCGCCGTGTCCTGGACCAATGATGTAGATCATGTCGAGGTGGCGTTCTTTGATGAGCCGGTTCCATTGCACATAGAGGAAGTTGAGACCTGGCGTCGTGCCCCAGTGGCCGAGCAGACGCGGCTTCACGTCATCCAGTGTGAGTGGACGCTCGAGAAGGGGATTGTCTTTGAGATAGATCTGGCCGACTGACAGGTAGTTAGCGGCGCGGAAGTAGGCGTCCATCTTCCGCAACTGATCCGGAGAGAGGGGGCCCTTGGTGTTATCGGTTTGGATGGAGTCTTTCCGGGTGGTTTCTGCCGTCGCGGATTTCGCGGTCATTTGGGGGCACCTCGTAGGGGAAGTCTTCTGACACGTTCAGGCTAGCAGCGGAATGTTAAAGCCGGGGTGATTGATGTCACATGGAGGGTTGAGATGCCGTGCTTGCAGGCGGGATGCTCTTGAAATAGCAGGAAATCCGGAGTTCTAGAGAGAGAACGTCTGCTGCTTTTGCTGTTCTTTCGCGGGGCTCTGGAAGTGGCGTTTCAGGCGCAGGATGCGGGACTCGAAGCCGTACCAGAGAAGGGTGGCGACGAGCGTGCACGCCCCGAGGCGGAAGGCGATGATGGCGAGGTTTCCGGGGATTCCGTACGGGTTGAGGCGAGCGTCTACCCAGCCGAAGTAGACGAACGTTCCGATGTGGGTCATGTAGAGGCCATAGCTGATCTTGCCGTAGTAGGCGAGGGGGCCGCGACGAAGCGAGGAGTGTACGGCGCCGCGAAAACCCGTTGAAGCAATCGACGCAAGTACCGCACCACCAAACAGAGTCGTGAGTGCCGAATCCAGAAAGGCTGTGCCACCGGCGATCGTTCCAGCACTGATAAACCCGACCGGCATGGCCGCGTACCCGATCCACAACCATGCGCGGCGGCTGAGTGGGAGCGTGTAGAGCCCAACAGCAATCAGGCTGCCCATGACGATGCCGTCGATGTGCGTCAGCGTGTGGGTGGGCGTGATCCATGCGAAGTGGCACATGCGGAAGAGCGGGGCGGCGATGAGGAAGCTGACGAGCAGAGTGGCGAGCATCCAGGGTGCGCGGAGGACGCGGACGACGGGAGCCCAGAGGAAGTAGTACTGCTCCTCAATAGCGAGCGACCACGTGGGGCCGATGGCAGGCGGCAGCGTGATGTGAAAGAGATTCTGCAGAAAGAGAATGTAAATCCACCAGGGCGCGGTGCGGAACGCCTCAAACACTGGCAGTCCGACGAACCACGGCGCGTTGAGATAGCAGACAATCAGGACAAGGACGTAGACGGGCCAGATGCGCAGAGCCCGCCGTGCATAGAAGTTGCGAAAGTATTGCGGCTGCGTGCGCGATTCCAGCAGTATCGACGTGATCAGGAATCCGGAGAGCACGAAGAAGAGATTGACGCCCGCCCATCCCCAGAGCGATGCCTTGTAGAGGAGGGTGTGTTCAAACCGCGGATGGCAGTGGTAGAACACGACAGCGAGAACGGCGATGCCTCGCAATCCCTGTAGTTCGGGGATGTAGGAGGGAAGCCAGGTTGGGCGTTGGATCAACAAAGAGGAAGATTAGCAGTTGGAGCGGGATTTGGATCCCAGGTCTCAGAATCGAGACCTGGGGCACCCAGAATGTTGTTGTGAGGCTTAGCCGGCAGCTAGTTCTTTGGCTCTTTGGGTCGCGCGCATTACGGCTTTGATTAACGTAACGCGAAGGCCGCCTTCTTCGAGTTCGAGGATTCCGTCAATGGTGCAGCCGGCAGGTGTCGTCACTTCGTCTTTGAGCAGCGCGGGGTGATACCCGGTCTCGAGCACCATCTTGCCGGCACCGAAGACGGTTTGCGCGGCGAGCTGCGTGGCGGTGTCGCGAGGCAGGCCCACTTTCACGCCGGCTTCCGCCAGTGCCTCAATGATGATGTACACGTACGCCGGACCGGAAGCCGAGAGGCCGGTCACGGCATCCATGTGCTTCTCATCGACGATGACAGAGCGGCCGACGGTCTCGAAGATGCGCTGGGCCAGTTCCATCTGCTCAGGTTTGACGAAGCGTCCGCGGCAGAGGCCGGCTACGCCAGCGCCGAGGGCCGACGGCGTGTTGGGCATGGCGCGAATGACACCGATCTCCATTCCGGCGGCGTCTTCGATGGCGCGGGTCTTCACCGATGCCGCAAACGAAACGATGGTCTTGTCGGGCGTGAGGGCCGGCTTGATCTCCGCGACGAGGTCGGGAACCTGAAAGGGCTTGACGCCAAGGAGGATAAAGTCGGCCTGGCGGGCTGCGGCAAGGTTGTCGGTGCCGACATCGACGCCCCATTGCGCGGCGCGGGAGATGGCTTTCTCCGCGTGCGCGACGGTGGCATGGACGTTCTCGGCAGCGAAGAGGTTTTGCTTGAGGAAGGCTTGAAGCAGTATGCCCCCCATTTTTCCGGCGCCGAGCACGGCGACATGGAGGTCGGGGATTTGCGCGGGTGTTTGCGTGGCCTCAACGGCTATCTCAGCCATGATGTTCCTTAATAAAACTGGAGTTGGTGCGTCTTCAGGATAAATGGTGTGCTTGCCAGAGGTGAGAATCTCTGGGATTCTGGAGCGCCAGTTTCTTTGATTGGAGTGGCCCTGATGTGGATCAGCCGGCAGGACCTTCTTTACAGTTTGCGCTCGGCGCGACGGGCGCCGTTGCTGTCGGTGATGGCCGTTCTGGCTCTGACGCTGGGTATCGGGTTGAATGCGGGCGTGTTCACGATGCTGAACGCGCTGTTCCTGACATCGCCCACGCGCAAGGATCCGGGCAGCTTTCAGCAGGTTTATCCGCGATATGAGGGGTGGTTTTCGGGATCAGGTCAATTCTCCAGCTTTACAACGGAGGATTACGAGGCGATTCATAAGCAGTCGCACGTGCTGGACGATGTGGCGGCCTGGCAGATCTCGTCCACGGTTTTGGAACAGGAGCAGCGTCGCCTGAGCACGGTGCTGGTGACCTGCAACTACTTTCGTGTGTTCGGGGTCGACCGGCCATTGATGGGCCGGTTTTTTACGGAAGGCGAGTGCAGGCGGGGAGCGACGGCGCAGGTGGTGGTGCTGACGGAGACATTCTGGAGGACGGTTTTCGGAGCTGATGCGCACGTCGTAGGCCGGACGATTCATCTGAATGGGCTGCCTGTCGAAGTGATTGGGATTGTGTCTGCCGAAGATGCGAATTCGTTCGCCGCTGGAATGTTTGTGCCCTATACACTGCAACCGCTGCTGGACGGCAGCAACAACCTGATTGAAAGCACCGATTCTCCATGGCTATCGATTGCGGGTCGCCTGCGGCCGGGGTACTCCAAAGCAGATGCTAAAGCAGAGCTAGAGACCATCATGCGCCAGCAGGATCGCGCGTATGTACAACGCAAGGTCTCGCCTTTCAATCGCAGAACGTCAGTCCTGCTGACGAACGGCTCGCTGATCGAGAATCCGACTGTGCACGATGTCGGCGTCATTCTGATGGGGTTGATCCTGGGGCCGCTTTCGCTGGTGCTGCTGCTGGCGTGCAGCAATGTGACGATGATGTTTCTGTCGCGGGCCGTGGTGCGGCGGGGAGAGATTGCGGTCCGGCTGGCGCTCGGTGTGGGCCGAGCGCGTCTGGCGCGGATGCTGCTGATGGAGAGTGTGCTGACAACACTGCTGGCCGGAGGCTTGAGCGTGCTTGTGGCGAAGCGCGTTCCGCTGCTGATCATCGATATGGTCGATCCCAACGAGGTGGAGTTTGTGCCGCTGCTGCACCCTGACTGGCGCGTTTTCGGCTATCTGGCTGCGCTGGTGCTGGTGGCCAGCGTGGCGTCGTCGCTGGCGCCGATGCATTCTGCGTGGAAGCTGGATTTGCTGACGGCACTGAGAGGACGCGAGGCCGGTGCGACGGTGCGTGCGCGCACGACGCATGGCCTGATTATTGCGCAGATCGCGATGAGCTTTGTTCTGCTCGCGGCGGCAGTTCTGTTCGCGCGGCTTCCGGCGAAGGTGGCGAATATCGATCCGGGATTCGAGACGAAGCAGGTTCTCGCGGTTGGGATGAACATCAACACGTCGGAGAACAACCACGCCAAGGCTGCGAACCAGTATGGCGCGGTGGAGGCCCGCATCCGTGCAATTCCGAACGTGCAGTCGTTTGCTTACGCATCACTGTCTCTTTTCAGACAGGCGCCGCCTAGCGAGATCAGGATGCCGGCGCAGGTGAAGGGCCAGGGCAGGCCGGCTTCTATTGACATCGTGACCAGGGAATTCTTCTCCACATTTGGAATACGGCTGGTGGATGGCCGGGTTTTCGCCGGCTTCGATGAGAACGCGAAGGGAATCAGTACGGCCGCCGTTGTTTCAGAGGCGTTTGCACGGAAGTTCTGGCCCGGCTCGAATCCGCTGGGTAAGGTCATTGTCACCCCCGATGAACGCAAGCTCACGGTGATTGGTGTTGTTCGTGACCTCCAATCGGAGCGCTTCGGAGTTGTGGATGGACCGCGCGTGTATACGCTGCGTGATGCAACCTCGCTGGCCGGAGCGCTCTATGTCCGCGTCAACGGAAACCCGAAGTTGGCAGAGAACGCAATTAGAAACGCAGTGAGAGCAGTCGACCCGACGCAGATGGGTATGCCGCAGACGATCTGGGAGATGCTGGAGATCACGGCGCAGGCATTGCGCACACTGGCTCAAATCGTTGTGATCATGGCGGGGATTGCCGTGATGCTTGCAATTACGGGGATTTATGGTGTGCTGTCGTTTGCGGTGAATCAGCGCACACGCGAGGTCGGTCTGAAGATGGTTCTGGGAGCAGATCGAAAGACAATCTTCCGGTCGGTGATCAGGCGTGGAGCAAGGCAGATTGCGATAGGGCTGATTGGAGGGGTGATCCTGGCGGAGCCGGCGGCACTGGCGTTCACTCGCCTGCTGAAGAGATCGCCATTACCAATGCAGAGCTTCGATGTGACGGTTTTCAGTATTGCGGCATTGCTGGTGACGATTGTGTCCGTTGCGGCAATGGTTCTGCCAGCGCTGCGAGCGACGCAAGTGGATCCGATGAAGGCGCTGCGGACGGAGTGAAAGCAGATCTATCGATTTGGTGCGGCTTCTTCTGACTGGTGCTGGTAGCGGGTTAGGTTGGCGCGGAGGGATTCGGCGAGGGTGGTGTTCTGGGCTTGATCGGCGAGATCGAGGGCTTGTTGGGCGGTGGAGATGGCTTGTGCGTAGTTGCCCGTCTCCGAGTACATGGCCGCCAGCATCTGCAGGATTTCGGGCTCGCGGCCGTTTGTGAGTTTGGCGGCACTTTCGAGTTGCGGAAGAGCTTCAGCGAAGCGGCTGCTGGCCGCGTAAGCGCGGCCGAGGTTGTAGTGACATTCGGCTGAACTGGGGGAGAGTGCGACGGCTTTCTGGAGTTCGGCGATGGCTTCGTCGAGTTTGCCCAGCCGGGCGAGGATCACTCCATAGATGTTGTGGCCGTCGGAGTTTTTGGGAGCCAGCTCGATCCCCGCTGTGAGCTGCTGGATGGCTTCATCGCGACGTCCACTGACCTCGAGCAGGTGACCGAGGTTGATGTGTGCGGCACCGTTCTCGGGGTTCAGTTCAATGGCTTTCTGAATGTGCGTCATTGCCTCGTCGAAGCGGCCTGATTCCGCGAGGGCACTGCCGACATTATTGTGTGTCTGCGAGCTGTCGTTGTTGATCGAGAGCGCCTTCTCATAGGAGGCGATGGCATCCGGTGTCTTGCCGGTAGCTGCGAGCGCTACGCCCATGTTGTTCCACGGACGGGAGTCGGTCGGGTCCTTCTCGGCGGCGATCTTCCAGGCGGGTACAGCTTCGGCCCACTTGTGATCGTCCTGGAGCTGCTGCGCGACGTCGAACTCGCGATAGAAATCGATTGCGGGTGTTTCGATGTGGTCGAGACCTTCCGGGCCGATGTTTGCGAATTCAGGAATGTTCACTGCGCGGTTTGAGGCGGTCGCGTTTTCGACCACAACGGGCGGGCTGGCGTGGCCTTGCTCGTCGATGTGAGTCAGGTAAAGATGCGTGTAGAAAGACGGAGTCTTTGATGAGAAAGCGAGCCATCGCCCGTTGGGCGAGAAGGTGTGCCACGAGTTCATGACCGGCAGGTTCGACTCGAGCGGGCGCGCCTCACCGCCTTCGAAGAGGACGATAAAGAGTTTGCTGTCGGGGCGCATCAGCAGGCCGTTTTTGCATTGCACGAAGACGATCCACTTGCCGTCGGGCGAGACCTTGGGGAAGTTGTTGCTCATCCCGTTGTTCGAAGCGCCGCGCACGGGTTCCGGTGTGCCGCCTTTTCCGTCGTTGAAAGGAATCTTGTAGAGGTCGTACTGGATTTGTGTTTCGTTCGGATCGTTGGCGTAGTTCGATTTCTTGTAATCAGGCGGATAAGGATCGCGGGCAGCGGCGCGGGAGTAAATCAAATACTTGCCGTCGGGACTCCAGAATGCTGAGGTCTGCACGTAGTTCGGATCGTCAGCGCCGGGCAGCGTCTGGAGCTTGCCTGTCTCTTTGCTGTACCAGGCGAGGACACCGCGCGTCGGGTAAAAGACCTGGCCGAATCCATAGAACCAGTAGAAGCCGTTGTAGAGGCGATCGAGTACGCGGGTGCCGCGGGCGCGGGGTACATCGATCGAGTTGATGACATATCGGCCGTCAGGCGAGATCTGGCTCATGAACCCGAAACGCTTCTGGCCGCCTTCCTCAGAGAATGCGCTCCAGCGAACCAGGTAGTCGTTCGAGATGGTGCTGACTTTGTGGAGCGGCACAAGGGCATAGAGGCCTTTGTCGTTGGCGGGGCCATCGACATCGATCCCGAGGGTCTCGCCGTCGCGCGAGAACGAGTGGCAGTTTCCGCAGGTGGGCAAACCGGTCATCATGGTGCGTGGCTGAGCCTCGTTGATGTAACGAAGCTGCCACTTGATTTTTGGCAGCACCGAATCGGGGAGCGGCTTGATGACACCCCGCTGAGCCGTCTCCGGCGCGGGTGGGATCAGCGGCACGTCGCGATAGAAAAGCGGAGCGCCGACGGGATCGCGTGATGTCTGAATCGTGGCTTGCTCGTGAGAGATCGGTTGCTTGTCCTTCTGCGAAGTGAAGCCGCTGATCATTACGGTGGCGGGCGCACTGGTGGAGCGTCTCTTGATCTCTTCCCAGGTTTTCGTATCGGGACGCCATACATGAGCGGCGGCTTCTTCAGGCGTGAGCGTAGGCGGAACGTAGCCCTTCAGCGAATCATCGAGCGGGCCGAGCTGCATCCTTGCGCCCGTGGACCAAAGCCGGATCGGTTTGGAGTGCTCGCCGAAGACGATGTCGATGCGCCAGATGGTGGCTGTCGGGTTGTCGTCACGCCACTGGAACTGTGGCGGAATGATCTCGGGCGGGTAGATGGTCCCGTTAAGCGGAACATCGATGTTGAGCCCAGGGTGGGTGCGGTACATGGGTACGGCGCGGAGGTGTTCCGGAACGATGCTCGGGTCGGTCGTGGTGGGGGAGTTCTGCGCAGCATCATCTGGGACCCCTGCACACACCGTCCCGGTGACCGCGGCGGCTATCAGTAGGGTTAATGCCGTGAGAAAGATGCGCCGCATGAGAGCTCTCGCAGGTCCCCGCAATTGGTATTCGACACATTCCTCTGAGACCTCCAATGCGGCCTCAAGAGAAGCGAACCAGGGGAGTTCTCCTTAGATTCTTAGGGATTTAAGGTGAGGGATTATGTGATTCCGATCACTTGGCTAGTGGCTCGCCCTATCCCGAATCGGAATTCTTGAAAGACGGGGCATTCGGACCGTTCTCCTTGACTGCATCTGGATGCGTGAGAAGCGTAAGATTCTAAGCAGCGAAAGAGTCCGCGGAAAGACCTCGCAATACACAGAGGCTGGGCTCACGCGGGGCCTTGGGGAGAGCCGTCGATGCTGGGTGTTGAGGCTGGTTCGCTGTTTCGCAATCGCAGTGTGCGCTTAGGGAAACATTTCAGCGGTTCACATTTCCTGGCCGTGTTTCTCCTCTTACTTCCCATCACATTCGAGGCTTCAGGGCAGACAGGCTCTTCTGCCGACGCAACCGCGCACCAGACGCCAGATGCTCAGGCGAGCGCGAGCGTCGATCCGATCTCGCTCAACCTCGTGGTCCACGACAAAGGTCGCAAGCCCTTTCTAAACCTCAAACCTGAGGACCTCCAGATCACCGACAACGGCACCCCTGTCACGTTGAAAGACCTCCGCAGGATCACTGCCGATGGGAGCACGGAGCACTTGGTAACCTTTGTTTCCGACAGATTTGGGGGAGCGCTGGGCCGGAATGAGCAAGCGATTGCAGCCCGGATCTTGAAGGATCTTCCGGCTAAGGGATATTCCTTTGCGGTGCTGGATCTCGTGCCGAGACTGCGCCTGATCCAAGGCTTTACAGGCGACCGGAATGCGATCAGGCAAGCGATGCGGGTGGTCACCGAGGGGCCCAACAACGAAAAGAACCCAATCATCCAGTTGAATGCTTCGAACACGGTGTATCAGAAGGCGATTGCCGAAGCGGATGATCCGAGCTCCGTGGTTGCGAAACGCGCCGAAAAGAACCTCGTCTCAATCGTTCGAACCGGAACGGATGTGGATGGAGCGCGCTATGACGCGACTCTCCGTGCCCACTACGAGACGCTTCTGGAAGCACTCCAGTCGTCGCGAAGGATCCAGCAGGATCGGCGCACTCTTCCTCAACTGGCTGCCCTGATGGCTCTTGTGCGTTCGCAGGAAAAGATCGCGGCGAGGAAGTGCGTTGTCTATTTCACGCAGAACATGCAGATGGACTCGGCTGCGAAGGAGATGACGCAATCCATTGCCGATGTCGCAAACCAGGCGGGCGTGACCCTCTATGTCGTGGATATGGACGCGCTGGACGTGGGAGGGAGACACCAGATTGATGCGGCACTGGGAGCGCAAAATGTCGCCTTCAGTCCCGCGGCAACTTCAGCTGCCGGGAGCGGAGGAATGGGGGCGTCTCAGGTCCCCATGCAGCAAATGGGGCCCAGTGGTCCAACATCGAATGCGGGGCTGACCGTGGACTGGCTTCGACAATCGGACAGAAATCCATTTGCCGATGTGCACAGTCCGATGGCTGATATGGCGCGAGACACGGGCGGCGCATATGTTGACGCGCAAGACAACGTGAAGAGGCCTCTTCGACAATTGATCGAGGACATGAGCACGTACTATGTCGCCACCTACGTTCCCCCGATCGAAGGTTACGACGGTACGTTTCGGTCCATCGACATCAAGCCGCTGCGGAAGGGGCTGACCGTAAAAGGCAAAACCGGCTATTATGCGATCAATCCCGGCTCAGAATCAGGTGTTCGGCCGTTTGAAGTGCCGCTGATGAAAATGTTGGCGGCAGAAAAGCCACCGACAGACATCAGGTTTCAGGTGGCTGTATTGCATTTTGGCGAGATGGGCGAGGGAGATACCAGCACGGCCGCGGTAGAGATTCCGATCAGTCAGCTACAGACGAAAACGGATCAGCATACCAATCTGTTTTCGGCTCACGTGAGCGTCGTTGGGCAAATCAGGGATCAGAATGGCACTGTCATCGATCACTTCGCCGACGATGTTGCGCAGCGGGCAGCAGCGGAAACCATCACTCGCGATAAAGCTGCAACGATCAATGTGGCGCGGCACTTCACGGCGGCGCCGGGAAAGTACACCCTGGAAGTTGCTGTGATGGACCGGCTCGCTGAAAAAGCCGGCGTACGGCGGGTTGACTTCCAGATCGCAGCACCTGCGGAGGGCCCGTCCCTGAGTGACGTTGTGCTGGTGCGGAAGGTAGATGGACTGCAAACGAACGAAGATCCGAGCGAGCCCCTGATCTTTGAGAAGGGCAGAGTGACGCCGAATCTCATCGGCGATGTTCCTGCGAGCGCGAAGGCGGTTTCGCTTTTCTTCATCATGCACCCGGATGCCAAATCGAAGGATTCGGTGCAGGTGGAAATGGAAGTGAGCCGGAACGGACACGCCGGAAGACGGACGGCACTTCCCATCCACTTGGACGATGCTCAGGTCGCAGTTCCTTACCTTGCAAGCTTCAACTCGGGCCTTCCAGCGGGGGACTACAAAGTGAAGGCAATTCTCACGCAGGGATCGAAGATTTATGCCCGGGAACTGGCGTTCACCGTGGAGGGAGAACAGCACGAAGCTCCTGAGAACGGAAATGCGATTGCTGGTTTGCATTCTGATGCGGCTGACAATTCAATGCCGACCGGAGATCTGCCAAAGGGAGCACTTGCTATTACGCCCGCTACGACCGCCGTTCAGCCGCTATCGCAGGAGGAAACGAGACAGCTGATTAAAGACACGCGCGATCGCGCGCTGCACTATGTGGAATCGCTCCCGAATTTCATGTGTATCGAGGTCACGAGCAGGTCCTATGACCCCTCGGGCTCCGGCAGATATAAGCTCCGCGACACCGTGACGGAGTTGCTGCGGTATCACGACAAGTCAGAATCGCGAACAATGATCGAGATTGACGGAAAGCCCGCAAGCACCGCGCGCGAAGGAATGAAGGGGACGTTCTCGTCAGGCGAACTTGGCGGAGTGCTGCGAGCTGTATTTGCAGAGAAGGCGAAGGCCGATTTCAAATGGCGCGAGACTGACACGCTGGGCACCAGCACGGTACAGGTGTTTGACTACCGCGTGGAGCAGCAGAATTCAGAATTCTCCGTGGTGGGCATGAATAATTTGCAGGTGATGGTCGGTTTTCACGGCCAGGTCTATATCGATACCGCGGCGCACAATGTGCGCAGGATTACGCTGATCGCGGATGATATGCCAAGAGATTTTCCCACTCACTATACGAGCATCGGAGTGGACTACGATTACGTGTCGATCAACAGCCATGATTACTTGATGCCCACGACCGCACAGTTACGCTTGAAGCAGGGGCGTCATGAAGCAGTGATGAACAACATCGAGTTCAAGAACTACCGCCGCTTTGGATCGAGCATCCGGATTCTGCCGGACACGCCGGAAGCTGGATCACCTGCCGGGCCCGGTGGGAGATAGAAAAACCTGGGCTTGCTTTATCCTTTAGCCATGCGCCGTCTTGTTTCACTCGTACTGCTGTGCGCCTTGAGCGCGGCGGCACAATCTGCCCGCCCGGCTGAAGGAGGCGCAGACGAGCACATGCGCAAAGGTGTGGATGCGCAGCAGCGGGGCGATATTCAGACGGCAATCGAGGAATACCGGAAAGCGCTGGCGATTCGTCCTCGTTTTCCCGAGGCACGCGCGAACCTGGGGACAGCCCTGGCCGCCGCAGGCGACTTTGACGGCGCGATTCGTGAGGATCGGCTGGCAGTGGAGAACGCGCCTGACAAGATAGCGGTGCGCAAGAATCTTGCTCTTGCTTACTACAAGAAGGGCGATTGCGAGCATGCGAGCGTGGAGTTCGACGCAGTGCACGCGGCGCGTCCCGGTGATCTCAGCGCCACCATGCTGCTGGGATACTGCGAACTCAAGCTGAATCGCGCAGAGAAAGCCGTTGCGCTGCTCATGCCCCTGGAGAGAGCGAACCAGACCAACATGGATTTTGAATACGTGTTGGGGTCGGCGCTGGTCCAGGCGGGAAAGGGGTCAGAAGGGGCGCCTCGTATGGAGCGGGTGGCGCAGACGACGCGATCTGCCGAGGCCTTTGTGATTGCCGGGTCGGCGTGGCTCAGCCAGCGTCAGTTCAAAGAGGCAAGAGTTGATCTGGATGCGGCTCTCGAATTGGATGCCAAAGTTCCGGGGCTCTATACGATGGCTGGTCAGGCACGCGATGCCCTTGGGGATACGGATGCCGCGCAGACCGCATTCGAATCAGCTCTGCAGGCAGACCCGCGCGACCCCATGGCGAACCTCTATCTTGGAGCCATTCTGCTGAAGAAGCGCGAGGTAGAGAAGGCTCAACCGTTGTTGGAGCTTGCTCTGCAATTGCAGCCGGAGAACCGGCAGGCACGACTCCAAGCAGCGAAGCTCGATGCAGTGATCGGGAAAAATTCAGAGGCAGTAGAGCTGCTGGAGGGGCTTGAAAAGGCCGATCCGAACTGGCTGGAGCCGCATGTGGAGTTGGCGCCGCTCTACTACAAATTGCATCGCGCGGAGGATGGGCAGCGCGAGCGCAAAATCGTAAACGATATCCAGTCGAAGCAGCAGGAGGCGGGTCCGCCGAAGGACTAGCCTATTTCGGAGCCTGTGCCGATGCCGCTTCGGTCACCTTCAGGATCTGATCGGCGTCAACATTCTCCAGCGTCTGCACGATCCCGCTGGGCCAGGTCATTTCGACCTTCTGTACTTTCGACTCTGATCCAAGTCCGAAATGGACCGGTCCGAGACTGGATGACGCGTAGCACACACTGGACGTCTGATGGTTGTATTGGGAGCCGGCTTTCGTCACGACCTTAATGCGAGCGCCAATGCCGTCGCGATTGCTTTTGATCCCGCGTAAGGCGATGTCGAGCCAGTGACCGGCGTGGGGGCTGCGATTCATCCAGAGTTCAGCATTCGCGTCGAGTGAACTGACGACCACGTCGATGCGCCCGTCTCCATCGAAGTCGCCGAGCGCGCAACCGCGGTGCCGCGCAGCAGTGGAATCTGCGAAACCTGCTCGTGCTGTGAGAGGCTCCCACTTGTGACTCGAACCGAGATTGCGGAAGACAGTGTTGGGCTGTTTGACGTCAGCGCCCGGCGGATGAGTTGCGGAGACATGGCCGCGGGAGACGAAGAGATCTTTCCAGCCGTCGTTATCGAAGTCGTAAAGAGCAGGGCCGAAGCCGGACATTCCGAGGCTTTCCGACGTCATGTTGGAGGACGCCGTGACTTCGGTGAAGTCGCCTTTTCCGGTGTTGCGGAATAGCGGGAATGTCTGGCGGTTGAGCGCGACATAAGCGATGTCAGGATAGCCGTCGTTGTCGAAGTCGCGAAAGTCCAGTCCCATGCCGGAGATGAAGGCGCCCTCTTCGGGGAGGGCAACGCTCGCTTGAAAGGCAACTTCTTCGAATTTGTTGCCGAGGTTGTGAAACAGGAAGCTGTAGCCCGCGTCGTTGGTAACGAAGAGATCAGGGCGGCCGTCAAGGTCATAGTCGGCCACGCCTATACCCATGCCTTTGCCCACGTGCTCCCGGATCCCCCACTCCTTGGAGACATCTTTGAATGTGCCGTCACCCTGGTTGAGGAAGAGCTGGTCTGGTAGTCCCTTGTAGTAGCGCGGATGACAGTATTCGGCGACGTTGTTGATGGTGCAGAGTGGCTTGTCAGACCAGGTCCACTGGAGATAGTTGACAACGAACAGATCCAGCAAGCCGTCGTTGTTCACGTCGACCCATGCGGCGGCTACGCCCCAGAGCGGGCCGTATTCAGGATCGACGGACTGATCGAGGCCGGCCTTCTTTGTTACGTCGGCGAATGTGCCGTCACCGTTGTTGTGGTAGAGAGTATTGCCGTGGACACCCGTGACGAAGAGATCGGGATGTCCGTCGTTGTCGTAGTCGCCGGCGGCCACGCCGTTATCGAAGCCGTGGCCCATCAGACCGGCCTGCGCGGTCACGTCGGTAAACACGCCGTTGCCGTCATTGCGAAAGAGGCGATCGGAATACGCGCCGGATGTCTTTTTAAGTGTCTGCAGGTCGGCGCCATTTGCAAAGAAGATGTCAGGGCGGCCATCGCCGTTGTAGTCGAAGACAGCGACTCCGCCAGCCATGGTTTCTGGAACGTTACGGGCCGTGAGGGATTCGTTGCTGTCGAGGCGGAAGGGAAGAGACTTGAGCTCGAATCGGATTGACGACGGGGCTGATTGCTGGCCGGAAATTGACGTCAGACCGAGGAGGCCGATGAAGACCAGGGCCGGGCACATCCGCAGGAGCAATCGCAATTTCGTCATGAATAAAAGGAGGGGTGGCGCGATGCCACCCCTCTGAAATTGTACTATTCCTGACGAATCAGAAGTAGTACTTACCCGCGAACTGGACCCAGCGATAGCCCTGCTTGGCAGCGGGCACACCGGTTGTTCCAGTGTTGGTGTTATAGGACATGCTCGAGGCTGTCGAGTAGCCCTTGAAGTTGAGCTGGTTGTCACCGTTGCCGTTGATGCTGAAGCCGGCGTTCGGGTGATTGAGCCAGTTGGTTGCGGCGATGCGCACCTCAAAGTGCTGCGTGTCGTTGACACGGAACGCCTTGAAGATTGCAAGATCGCTGTTGAAGTAATGCGGCGTGCGGATGTAGGGCCAAATCCACTGACCCATCTGTCCCGGATTACCTGCATTGGGAGCAATCGGAGCCGCGAAGCAGTTCGGATTGAAGTACTGATTCTTCATCAGCCCTTTGCGAGGATCGCAAGTGAGGATCGGTAGAAGCGACGGATACTCGTCCGTACCGAGCAACGTGCTTGTGCTGATCGTCTGCGTCGCGTAGCCGCTTCCGGGCAGAATTATGTCAGGCTGGTAAGGCTTATCAGGATTTTTCGGATCGAAGAAGTTGCCGTTGTACTGGGCACGCATGGCGCGGTCGACTGCAGCCTGGTAAGGTGAACCATCCTGGTAGGTGGTGTAGTTCGACAGCTCCCACCCGTTGATGACCTGACCAAGAGCCCAATTGCTGTGGATCGGCTTCGGCAGCTTGTAAGTGAACGACAGGTTGAAGACCTTGGTATGGTCGTAACCTAGCGGTCCGTAGTTATTGGCGAAATGGAAGGGATCGACCAGGTTGCCGTTTCCGTTTCCGTTTGAAGTGCTACCGTCGCGCGTGCCAAGCACCTTGCCAAAGGTAAAGTTCGTGAACATGTACAGGTTGCCCGACTGCTTCTGGGCTGAAACCTGCAGCGAGTTGTAGTTCGCGTAGCCGAGGTGCTGGTACATGCTGATCTGCTGATAGTTGTGCAGCGGGCGATAGTCCTGCGTGTTCGCCTGCGGCGTGAGGTTGTTGTTGTCCTTGTCCTTGATCGGGCTCGGGTTGGCGTACTTGCCGGTGAGCGGATCAGGAGAGAAGAACGCGCCGATTGCAACCGGATTCAGGTTGAAGATCTTGCTGTCACCCTTCACCAGCTGGTTGCGGCTTGCGCTGCCCACGTACGAGATTTCCATCACGGAGTGCGACGGCAGGGCCTGTGCGACACCGAAGCTGTAGGTATCGGCATAGGGAACCTTGTCATCACCCCACTTGTCTACGACCAGGTTGCTGGTTCCAACCTGGTTGAGTCCAGATGGAACTGCAAGCTGCGTGGTGGCAGAACGGGCTGAATTGGTGAAGACCAGGCCGTTGGCCACGTTGTAGCCATAGAAACCACCCGACAGAGCGCCGCTGGTGTTGTACGCGAACGAACCAATCGGACCGTTCATGGCCGCGCCTGCGTCGTTATCGGAAATCTGATAGCGATAGGTGCCGAAGCCCGCGCGGATGACAGTTCTGCCATTGCCGAAGACGTCATAAGCGGCGCCAAGGCGTGGATTGTAGGTGAACAGCTTGCTGCTCCAGCCGGAGACCGGAACCTTCGAGTTGATTGCATGCCAGGCCAGGCCTGTATTTGCAGCGGGGTTCGGACCATTATCGTAACTGGCACCATCCCACACCTGGGTGTCGCCCGACTTGTTGTACCACTGGCCCATATGATCGGCGCGAAGTCCGACGTTGAGGGTCAGCTTACGGGTGGCCTTCCAGGAGTCCTGCGCCCACAGAGACCACTGATGCCAGAGCTCATCCGGCACAGGCTGCGAGATCGATTCGTTATAGGAGTTGTTGAGACCCATAAAGCGATCGAGCACCAGGTTGCTGCTGGAGTTGCCGCCCCACGGATTGACGTTGAATTCGCCGTTTCCATCCCACGAGCTATAGGACTGCAGATTCTCCTGGGCATCCCAGTAGAAGCCAGCCTTTACGCTGTGAGTTCTGATGATCTTCGTGAACGTGTCGGCGATTGAAGGAGCCTTGGAGGTTTTGCCAAAGCTGTTCGAGCCGTAGATGCCGCCATCGAAGTTGAACTGGCGGATATCTGTTGTTCCGGCACCGGCCCATGCATCGAAGAAGTCCGGCATCTGGTTCATCTTGTGCTTGTCGCCGAAGATGCCCGTCGTTGCAACGCCGAGCGCGGTACGGCTCACGGCAGCAGGATCGCTCAGTTTGTTGGAGTTTACGAACTTCGAATATGCGAAGACGGTTTCATTGGTTGTCGTCGCATTGAAGGCGTGCGTGAAGTTTGCCAGATAGACGTTTGCCTTCTGGGTTCCGGATGGTTTGCCAGGATAAGGAATGGCATAAGCCGGTTCCCACCAGATCGAAAGCGGGTGGTCATCGGTTTCGCTCTGATATGCGTACGATCCCCAGATCTTGGTGTTATCGCTGAACGCGTAAGTGACTTTGCCCGTCGCTTCCCAGCGATTGGTCGGCGTGTTCGGTATGAAGCCGTAGTTCGACCAGCCGTTGGCGCTGTTCGGAGCCTGGTTCGCTTTGGGATTGATGTTGTTAACCTTCACACCATCCGGATCAAAGAGCGAGGTCAGGTTCGAAAGCGGGGTTGTGCCCACCACGTTCGACTTCGGTGTGGAGTAGGCATTGGGATAGGTGCTGAGAACACCCGAGGGCAGCCCTGCGGTTGTGAAGTCGCCATTGAGCTGAGCATCTGTCGGAACGTTGATGTTGTAAGGAGCATTGTAGGGGTGCTGGATCATCTTTTCGTAGCCACCCCAGAAGAAAAGCTTGTCACGGTTGACGTTGAAGTGCGGGAAGAAAACCGGGCCACCGATGTTGCCGCCAATGTAATAGAAGTGCGACGGCTGAATCATGTTGGGTTTCTTCGAGGCAACCTGCTGCGCCTTCTGGTTCCAGTCGTTTGCGAACAATGCACCAGAGTTGCGTGCGTAGAAGTAGGCTTCACCGTGGAACTTCTGGCCGCCGCTCTTCGAGAAGGCCTGCAGAACTGCGGGGCCTTTCGCGTATTCAGCGCCGTAAGAAGCGGAGAGATACTTCACGCTGTCCGTCATGTCCTGGTTGATGTTGGCAACCTGCGTTCCGGCATTGCCCGGATCGATAAGGTTGGCGCCATCGAGGTAGACGTCCGTGGAGCCGTAGGGCTGAGTACCATTTGCCGAGAAGCTGCCGGCAGGGCCATTGTTCGTGCCGGTCGTGGTGCTGCTGTATCCACCCACGCCGCCCGCGTTGTTGAATACGACGCCGGGCATCATCTTGATCAGCTCAGCGGCATTGCGGCCGGTGAGGGTTGCGGTATCAACCAGTTCGTTGTTCAGGGTTGCGCTGACTTCCGCGGTATCCACGGGAACTTCAGCGTCCTGTCCCGAGATGACCGTAACAGCAGTCTGCTCGCCGCCGATCTTCAGACGGATGTTGGGAACCGTGCGGCTGTCGCCCTGGTTCAGGACTACGCCGTTGATCTCCCACGGAGCGAAGTTTGCTGCAGAAACGTGCACCGTATAGTTGCCCGGGATGAGCGCTGTTACTGACCAGAATCCCGTGCTGTCTGCGGTTGTTGTACGCGTGTCTCCTGATGCATCGTTCTTTACCACCACCTGCGCGCCGGGCACACGGGCGTCAGTTTGATCGGTAACGATACCGCTCAAAGTGCCCGTGAGTTGTTGCGCGAAGGCGATGGAAAACGACAGGAGCATGACCGGGATAAGCAGCCATGGCACACGCCGAGTCCAGCGTGACATCACAGAGGATGCCACGTCTTTGTTTGTGAACATTTACCAAGCCTCCTGAAGCGTTTGCTGTTCTTGTTTTCTGTAGATCTGACCTGTCGATCACCAACGTCTTGGTGGTAGACGAAGCCAGAAACCCATTGAGATGAGCCTCGGTATCGATAACATAATCGAGACATCATCGGCAAGCCCTTGAATGTGGGCTGAGCCCTCTACTAAACCGGTTTTGCCGCATATCACTCAGATTCAGCGATGTTTAATTTTGCAGCTCGAGTTTGTGTCAAGTTCTGAGAGAGCTGTCTGTCCACCCGTTAATTTTTCGGCTCGAAGTTCTTCCAATCGCCGTAGATTTTTGACTCACAGAAGGGTACGCCCTGTCCGGCTGTGATGAATGTGACTCGAATCACGAATCATGTCCGCACGCCTTCCTTGCCCAATACGCATTGCAACCCAAAACCCAGTAAACAACGGGCATGAGAGGCCGATGACTCTATCTGGTCAAATTGGTAACGTTCCCATTTCAAGGCTGCTGGGCAGCAGGATCTCGGGAGAGTTGATCGTTGAGCTCCCGGGCGTCTGCATTTTGCGGATCGAGACTGAGAGCCTTGGCGACAGCGTCCCGGGCCTCTGAGAAGCGGTTGAGCACAGCCAGCTCGGCGGCGAGGTTTACCCATGCCTCCGTCCACGCAGGTGCAGAATCAACCGCAAGGCGGAAGTGCTCCACTGCGCCACTGGCGTCTCCATCTCGTGCCAGAAGATAGCCATACTCGTTTTGCGCTGCCGCCAGTTTCGGGTCGAGTTTGATTGATTGTTCCAACTGGGACCGTTCGCCGTTGAGGTCATTCGCTTTGCGCAGCGCAACCGAGAGCTTGTACCGGCACAGCGCGTCGTTGGGCTCGCTTTCGATAGCTTCACGGTATTTAGCGATTGCCTCATCGGTCTTTCCGCCTTCCAGGTTCTTATCGGCAAGTGCGATCGCAGCCTCGGCGGCAACGGAAGCATCGTGTGCTTTCTTTTGCATTTGATAGGACTTCATCTCCTCGGCCGCGCGATCCGCCTGGCCCAGTCCCCGCAACGCCTTGGCGAGTTCGAAACGTGCCTCTGGAACCGGAATCTCAAGCTCAATTGCCTTCTGGAGATGTTCAGCTGCTTCCTTCCACCGATGAAGCTGCACCTCCACAACACCGAGGTGGTAGTTCGCATCATTGTTCTTCGGATCGAGCCTCACGGCCTCTTCCAGGTGGCTTCGCGCCAGCTCGGGATTTCCGTCCTCGTTCTCGATGATCCCGCTGAGATACAGCACTTCGGAGTCGTGCGGTCGAGCGGCCAGAAGCTTGGCCGCCATGGGCCGAGCCTTTTCGAACTGATTGAGGAGCACAAGGACGCGAAATAATTCAATCTGCTCGTCAAGATCGCCAGGATGAGCGTTGGCAGTATCGGTAACGAGTTTGATGGCATCGCCGTTGCGATGCATTCGGACCAGCACAACGGTCAGCGCCTTCGTCAGATCAATGGAGGCGGGATGAAGCTGTCGTGCTTCATTGAGGACCTTCTCCGCGTCGCTTAGATACCCGAGCTGTCCGAAAGCGCGCGAGAGATTGATCGCAAGGCGCTCCGATCGGGGTGCGTCGCGCAGCAGCATGATGGTCTGCGGATACTCCTGGCGGGCGAGGAGAGCGCCACTTAACCCTTCCAGCGCAGGCTCTGAAGCGGGATCGATGCCGAGAGCAAGACGCCACTGTTCTTCAGCAGCTTGGGGTTTGCCCTGCCCCTGGTAGATGGAAGCAAGCAGCAGGTGAGGCTTGATGACTCCGGGTTCGAGGCGGGCGGATTGCTCGATCTCCGATTGGGCTTCGGAAGAGTTGCGTAGCGCAAGCAGTGCCAGCCCATCAAGATAGTGAAGCTGGGCCGATTTCGGATCGTTTTTCAGCGCGCCGCGAAACGTTTCAACGGCGCATTGAAACTGATGATGGCTGGCATACCAGCTGCCGAGAAGCACCGCATTATCTGAGGTTGGATGCGCCTTGAAGCGGGCCGCAAGTTCGGCAGGCCCATTGCAGGCGGCATGCGCTGAGGCGGCCAGACCCAATGAGCCAGCCAGCACGCTCGCGGCGAATCCCACGCCGGGCCGGATAACCACTGAAGAGAATCTCCTGCCTGCCAGAATACCAATTTCGGACTGAATCGTCTTGCGGCGAAGGGGTAGGCCGGTATGCAAAACTGCATCTGAGGGGATAGAGGAAACAGGCATGGAATGGCAAGATCAGGGAATCAGTTCGGATATTGAAGATCGCAGGGGCGGTGGCGGAGGCGGCTTCGGATTCGGCGGTGGCATGGGGATCGGCGGATTCATTCTCGTGCTTATTCTGAGCCTCGTCACAGGACGCAACCTCTTCTTTTCCGGAGGCGGATCGTCGAATGTGGATCAGGGACCGGCGCCGTCGAATGGGCCAATCCAGCAATCGCCTGCGGAAGAGCGCGATGTTCACCTCATTAGCTTCGTGCTCGACGATGCCCAGAAGACATGGAGCCAGATCTTCGCTGAGCACGGACGCCAGTACCGCCACGCAAAACTGGTCCTCTATCGCGACGTAACCTACTCCGGGTGTGGCACTGCACAGGCAGCCACCGGTCCCTTCTATTGTCCGGAAGATGAAAAACTCTACATCGATCTTTCTTTCTGGCAAGAGCTCAAGCGCTTCGGTGGCGACACCGGCGAATTCGCACAGGCCTACGTTGTGGCTCACGAACTTGGGCATCATGTTCAGAAGCTGCTCGGAATCGAACAAAGGATGCGCCGGCTTTCGCAGCAGGATGAAGGCGAACAGAATCCGCTGTCAGTCGATCTGGAATTGCAGGCAGACTGTTTTGCCGGAGTCTGGGGCCACAGCACCGAACAGCGAAACATCGTGCACCCCGACGATATCGCCGGAGCCCTGCGGGCCGCGGCAGCAGTTGGCGACGATCACCTGCAGCGAATGAGCGGCAGAGCAGTGAGCCCTGAGAGCTGGACCCACGGATCGAGCGCACAACGTCAGGAATGGTTCAAGCGGGGCTTGGAGGGCGGTGAGGTGAACACTTGCCCGACCTTCGATGGCAAACTCGCGCCGTAAGCGTTCGTGTAACGGGAACCAGTCCTCAAACCTCACTTCAGGGCCGCGGCGCCCGCTATTGTGCAGTGTCCAACATAAGGTTCGTTTTGAGATCGCTCAGGGCACCGGTGAGTTCTTCCGATTTCGGCGAACACTCGCGGCTACAGCGCAGCCACAAGGACGAAAGCGCTGAAACCGATTCCGGAGACTCTCTCAGAACCCTGCTCGTGAGTTCCTCTGCCGTGCGATACCGATGAGCATGCGCATAGCCGTCGATAAATGGAAACCACTCCGAAGCGTCTGTTGGCGCGTAGCCCTGTTTCACGGCATCATCGCCCAGGCTAGCGACTGCGTCCCAATGCTGGAGTTGTCTCTCCAACTCGGCCTTCTGATAGAAGTACGACCACTCGTGTTTGGGCTCCGGTCCGAACATCTTCAAAAGCGGCCCGTCAGGCAATCCAACCGCAGCCGTCGTAATTTCCTCAGGACGGGAGACCTGAGCGATGCTTATTGGCAGCATCTGCCCGTTAACCATCTCGGCAGCCGTCAGCGGTGAAATGACTCGCAAGGTCCCCTCCGGTGACAACCAGGTCACTACACTCTCCGATGTTGACCCCATAAATGGAAACGAGCGGAGATGCCTGTTGATTGGGGAAGAAGGCTTGAAGGCTGGTTTCCCGTCGGGAGTCCGGCGCATATCGAACATGAAGTAATCCAGCTTCCCTGAGCGGTCATCGCGCTGATAAAGCATATCCAGAAGTCCGGGGGTCTCACCAGATCCTATGGACTCCGACAAACCATCGACAAAGATAGTCGTTCCCGGCTTGATGTCGGGGAACCTCCACGCCAACTGCCAGAAGAGCGACTTCTGGCCAAGCCAATCGTGCCGGTACATATTCATGCTCTTCAATTGAAAAACGCTAAACGCGAAGAGGAGCAGAGCGACAACCGCGGTCCTCGACTTTCTCCCTAAACCCCACGTGAGAAGGCAAGCGAGCCCAATACAGGCAGGGAGCATGAATGGAAGCGCGAATCGATCTCCGAAAGATAAGATTGACGCGAAAAATGTGCTTTGACCTGAGATGAACGGCAGTCCGCCAAAGATGAGACCGACGACGCTTATTACGGCGCCACCCCAAAAAATGCTCCGGGATCTTTCTTGCGACATCTCTGCGCGGACCCCCAACTTGTCGCTGGTGGCCAGTAGTCGGAGCGTATATAAGGAGATTCCGACGATAAAGAGTGCGATGACCCACGATTTACTGCCCGCCGATGCGGGGCTGATTTCGGCGGCGTCAAAAGGACGGAAGAAGGCGTATACGGCTCCCATCGCGATGTTGTGGACCGCGTTGACGACGAGACCTCCTACCATTTTCACCGGATGGTGGAGCGCCTGCGACAAGAGGTAGGGTACGTTTTTGTCACCAATCAGCCCGTAATGCACCTCGTGGAAGAGGAAGCTTCGCCAGAAAATGTAACCAGCCCAAGCCGCTGCATAAGGGCTCCAGCGGAGCAAAGCCTCTCGAATTCTTCTGGCGTCTAGAGACACTTCTCCGGAGATGCAGACCCACACGATCGCTAGACGTACGAACTCGAGACCTACGAAGTACTCCGTGATCAGGTAAGATCCAACGCCCAGCCCCACGGAAACCGGCAACAGGATCCACTTGTAACGGGGGTCAAACAGAGAAATGACGGTCAATAGCAGCGAAGTGGATAGGAGCAGAAAGCTGAAATTCTGGGAAAGGTAAGTTAATGCGATAGCCTGCTGGGTAAACCCTGGGTAGAGCAGAACGAATGCGGCAACGATCCACGCCGTATCCTTGCGTTTCGGCCACAGTTTGCAAAACAAGAAATACAACACGACAGACGCGAGACATCGAACGACGTCGTTGGCCACTTGCCAGCCCACCGGGGAGATTCCAAGGAACGGGGCGAGCTTCCCATATAACCAGCCGGAGAAGGGTCGATTACCGGTGAAGTATGTCGTGAGCCCGTGCGATCCCAGCTCGTTGTAAACCCAGACGACCGGCCAGTCATCCCAGTAGAAACCTACCGAGCGAATGAAGGTGCCATAGACGAGTGCTCCGATGGCGAACAACGAACTGATTGCGAAAAGATGTACGCGCCTTGAACTTGATTGCTCACCGGGTAGCTTATTTACTGGAGACAGCGTCTGAAAATCTTTGCTGTCGGAGATTGCTGTCTTCATTCGCTGAGATCCTCGTCGTCACATTTACAGTGCGCGAAACCAAGTAGAGCGGGCGGTTCTTTGCCTGTTCGTACAGCTTGCCTACGTATTCGCCGAGCAGTCCAATACTTACCAAGGTCGCGCCGCCGAGGACACTCACCAGAACAATCAGCGAAGTCCAACCCGGAACTACATACCAGTGGAAGAAGACCGCCATCAAGGCATGGATCCCTTCGGCCAATCCGCCGAGCGTCACGAAAATTCCCAGCGTAATACTCATCTTCAGCGGGAGCGCAGAGAAGGATGTCGCGGCCGTCCAGGCCAGCGTCACCATCTTACGAAGGGTGTATTTGGACGAACCCGCAACTCGTTCCATCTGTTCATACGAGACGCCGATCTGGGGAAACCCCACCCATGCAACCATGCCGCGAAGGAAACGATGAGTTTCGCGCATTTCCTTGAGTCCATCCAGGCATGACCGCGAAAGCATTCGGAAATCGCCCGAGTCGGCAGGCAGACCCTCATAAATGAACGTGCGCATAAACCGGTAAAACAGCCAGGATGTAGCGCGCTTGAACCATGTTTCGCCGGGGCTGACCTGGCGCTGGCCGTAGATGACATCGTATCCCTCGCAATACCGCTCGATCATGCGATGGATGACGTGTAGAGGGTGTTGCAAGTCGGCATCCATGGTGACGATCGCATCGCCCGTGGCATAGTCCAGACCAGCCGTAAGCGCAGCCTGATGTCCAAAAGAGCGCGACAGCGTTACAACTTTTACCCTGCTGTCACAACTGGCCCATTCAGAGATGATCCGCAGGGTCAAGTCCGTGCTTCCGTCGTTTACTAAAACAATTTCCGTATCGCACGATACTTCCGCCATGAATTTGCTGAGCGCTGCGCAAAGGAAAGGGGCAGACTCCTCCTCGTTGAAGAGCGGTATCACCAGCGATAGACACGCGGGATATGGCCGCTTGTGCAGCAAGTGAGGATTGATATCTGCAATCGTCATGTTTGAAGTGCCTGAAAGCTGGCTTGCATTCTACACCCGAGACGACGTCGGCGCTCGGCTTACTCATACGAGGTCGGGGCTGCCCGGGTACCGACGCGGTTATGGCGTAACCCTCAGACGGGTGCTGTCCTTCATTGTTGTTCCGGGATCTCGAATGATCAATGCGACAAAAGGGGTAAGGTGCGAGAACCTTGGTAAGCAGCGCATTGTTACCGATATCGCGGCCGGCCTCGCCGACTAAGCGGTTATATACGCGGAACTTGGGACCGGCTGCTGAGGAGTCTCATATGGAAAGTGGATGGGGGGAGGAAGGAGCCCTTCCTTCAGTGAATCGTCTTTGACTTCCGGTTCATGTAGTCCATCAGCAGGTATTCGCCGAGGGTGTCCGGAGTGGTGAAGTAAGCTTTGCCGCGGCACATCTCCGACACTTTGTGGACGAATTGCACGAGGCCGTGATCGGAGGCAAGCATGAAGGTGTTGATCATGATGTTGGAACGCTTGCATCGCGCAACCTCTTCCAGCGTTTCGCTGACTACGAGAGGATCAAGCCCGTATGCATTTTTGTAAATGCGGCCATCGGGGAGGGTGAGTGCCGAAGGCTTGCCGTCTGTGATCATCACGATCTGCTTCATGTCCTTGCGCTGACGGGCAAGGATGCGCTGAGCCATCCGGAGTCCCTCACACGTGTTGGTGTAATAGGGTCCGACCTTAACCCGGGCGAGTTGCGAAACCGGCAGTTCCTCCGCGGAGTCGTGAAAGAGCACGAGCGACAGCGAGTCGCCCGGATATTGCGTGCGTATCAAGTGCGAAAGTGCCATCGCCACCTTTTTCGCAGGTGTGAAGCGGTCTTCGCCGTAAAGGATCATCGAGTGCGAGCAGTCCAGCATGACCACGGTGGCGCAGGAACTCTGATACTCGCATTGATGAACATGGAGGTCGTCGTATTCGAGATTCAGCGGCAACCCGACGCCCTCCCGGGCGATCGCGGATTTCAGAGTTGTCGTCGTATCGAGGTTGAGCGTGTCGCCGAACTCATATTTCTGAGACGCGCCGTGAGCCTCAACCCCCGTCGCCCAATGACGTGTGTCGTGACGGCCGAAACTTGATTTACCCAGCGATCCGAGCAGATCGCGCAATGTTTTGTAGCCAAGAAAGTCGAGGCTCTTATCGGTGACTTCGAACCGCACTTCGCCCTGAACATTTCCGGCCTGCCCCATCGCTTCTGAGATCTGCGCTTGATTCGGATTCTGCGTCCAGGAGATATAGTTTTCCTGCTGCATTCTCTGGATGAGCTTGTCAATCAGCTCATCCATCTTGTTCTGTTGCCTGGCCTGGTCGAGCTGTTCGCGAATGCTGTCGTCGAACATCTCACCCGATTCAAGCAACTGACGCAGAGCCTCGCGCAGATTGTCGAGCGTGTGATCAAGGTCTTGAAAGCGCGAATACGGATCGCGAAATCCAGAATCGAGCAAGTAGTCGGAGAGAGCCTTGAGCAGGTCCTCGATATCCATCTCGGAGGCAAGGTCTCCGGTGAACTTTGTATAGCGAACACGCTTCATGCAAAACTCCTCTGACGAGCGCTTACTCAGTTCAGCCCGCCGCGCCCCGACCGGCGTGACCGCTGCCAATCATCGAATTCGATTTCCATATCGCGTTCCTGTTTGCGCGATTGTTTCTCCGGTGCCGCAAACCCGCGTTCTTCGCTGCGGCTCAGCTTGCGGTGCGCCACCAGGCCTTCCAGAAAGAACTCGGCCGCGGCAACTGCCTGGGGCGCTGGATCGGACACCTTTGACTGAAGCGGAGAGAGCTTCTCAAACAGTCCTTGAATCTTCTTGAGATCGGCAAGCGCGGCCGTGCTTGGCTGGTTATCGTCAAGCTTTACTGTTGCGCCAAGGTTGAACCACTGTTCGATCTGCTGCGTGTTGGTCGCGCTGAAATAACGGTCGTAGATCTTGCCGACCGCCGTCCGAATGAGCTCGCGGACTACGGTATCTGCGCCACGCATCTCACCTTCATACTCGAGTTCGAGCTTGCCGGTGATTCCAGGTAGAGCCGCGTAGATATCGCTGATGCGCGGGACTGCGGGTGTTTCGCCGTTCACGAGTGCGCGCCGCTCCGCGTTGGAGATGACCAACTCCATGGTTGAGATTGGCAGGCGCTGGCTGACACCGCTCCGTTTGTCTACTCGCTTGTCTTCTCGTGCGGAGAAGGCGATCTGCTCGACCACCGCGCGCACGTATGGCGGAATCTCGATCGGTGCAGAACCGCGTTCTGACCAGGCTTCCTGCGCGGTGATTGTGATTCCTTCTTCCAGGCTCTCCGGATAGTGCGTGCGAATTTCTGATCCGATGCGATCCTTCAGAGGAGTGACAATTTTGCCACGCGCCGTGTAGTCCTCGGGATTAGCGCTGAAGACCAGAGCCACGTCCAGTGCCAGCCGGACCGGGTATCCCTTAATCTGCACGTCGCCTTCCTGCATGATGTTGAAAAGAGCCACCTGGATCTTGCCTGCAAGGTCGGGTAACTCATTGATCGCAAAGATGCCGCGATTGGCACGTGGCAGAAGACCGTAGTGCATCGTCAATTCGCTGGAGAGATCCTCGCCGCCGCGAGCCGCCTTGATAGGATCGAGATCGCCAATCAGATCGGCAACGGTGACGTCGGGTGTGGCTAGTTTTTCTACATAGCGCGACTCGCGATCGAGCCATGCGATCGGAGTATCATTCTGGCGCTCAGCGATCAGGTCCCGGCAGCGCTTGCAAAGTGGTTGGTACGGATTGTCGCGGATCTCGCAACCTGCGACATAGGGTAGATGTTCGTCAAGCAGGGTGGTGAGGGCTCGGAGTATCCGGCTCTTCGCCTGCCCTCGAAGCCCAAGGAGAATGAAGTTCTGGCGCGAAAGAATTGCGTTAACGATTTGGGGAACGACCGTATCTTCGAAACCGACAATTCCCGGGAAGAGCGGCTCATGGGCGCGAAGGCGGCGAATGAGGTTCGAGCGCAGTTCATCCTTTACGCTGCGGGTGAGGAGGCAGGCTTCTGCAAATTGTGTGCTGCGGCGCAGTTCCCCCAGGGTTTGGGGAAGAGGGTGAGCTGCTGGCATCGAATCGGCTCCTGATCCGGCGAGACCAAACCGGCATGTGTATAGTAGACGCGCACCGGGAGCATTCCGGCGCAGCGAAGATTACGACGTTTTCATCATCTGAAGCAAGTGATTGCCGACGCCGAGGCACTTGGCAATGAATCGGATCCCAGGTTTGCACAAGGTGAGTCGCTGGATATGGGGAGCAAACGCTGCGTTTGCAGGTCAGTAGCCGTTGGCGACGAGCCAGTCTTCCGTGATCTCAAACTCCGGCTTCTTTGTTGCCTGCATCTGCTGCCATGCGAGTTTCACCAGAACATCGGCTTCAAGGTTCACGGGAGTACCGACTTCGAGTGCGTGGAGGTTCGTACGCCAATAGGTGAGAGGGAGGATTGCGATCGAGATCGTTTCACCCTCTACCGCCGCAATGGTCAGGCTGATTCCTTCGATCGCGACGGAGCCTTTCGGAACCATCCAGTGCCGCAGGTTTTCGGGAACCCTTACCTTCAGAGTCCAGTCGGTCGTTTCACGGTTAAATTCAGGGCTGGTCGAGGGAATGACAGGATCAACCGCTGCGAGTACGCCGGTGCCGTCCACATGGCCCTGAACGATGTGACCGCCAAGAGGGCTCCCGGCTGCAGTGGGGAGTTCAAGGTTCACCTCCGCGCCAGCCTTGAGGGCGCCGAGCGAGGTGCGATCGAGCGTCTCCTGCGCGAGATCGGCATGGAAGTAGGTGGGATCCACATCCAGGGCCGTTAGGCAGACTCCGGAAACACCGAGGGAGTCCCCTTCGCGGAGGCGGCTTGCGATTCCGGGAGCTTCAACCGTAATGCGGCGAACACCGCCCCGATCCGTGAGGGAAACAAGCTTGCCGGTCTGCTCGATGATGCCGGTGAACATTCCTTCATTCTAGGGAATGGAGGAACAAAGGGACAAGGGAACGGAAACGACGGGAAAAGAAGAGAGCCTCTGGCGCGCGATGCGGCAGAGGCTCATTCGGGCGGTTCAGAATTAGGAGAACGAGGCCAATGCCTTTTTCTCGTCGTCAAATACGTCGAAGACGGTGTACAGCTTCGTGATCTGCATGACGTCGTGTACGCGCTTGGTCAAGCTCAACAGTTTGAGCTGTCCGCCGCGGTTCCGGACGGAAGTGAACGAACCGGTCAACTCCCCCAGACCTGCGCTATCAATGTACGTCACCCCGGCGAGGTTCAAGAGGATCTTCTTGAACCCATTGTTGACCTGATCGAGGACTTCTGTGCGAAGGGCTGCACTTGCGTCACCCAATGTGATCTGGCCATTGAGATCGATGACAACGATTCCGTTCACCTGGCGCGTAGCCATTTTCAAGCTCATACGTTCTCCTTATGGGTCCAGACCATATTACTCGGGAAGGCAGGCGATCGACCTGACGTCACCGTCACATATATGAGTGATCAGCAGTAATACGGGGTTGAATTACAGAGGAGCAGGTTGTTGAGAACGATCAGGTACTTCTGTTCGGTGAAGAGGTGGGGCTTATGAGCGGGACGTGCCGTCACTCATATTCGTGCTCTTGGCTGCCGCGTTTTGATTGAGATCGAGTGCGGTGATCGGAGTCTCAAAACCGGTCGGATCCTGGTCGAGTCGAACGCGCACCTCAGGCGTACCCGCAAACCAGGCGGCAAAAACAAAACCGATAATCGCAGCCATCGCGGCGACGCCGCGGAGAATCCATTGCATTGTGTTGTCCTCGACCATGAAGCTGAAGGCGAGAAAGGCGAAGGCGAACCACAGGCCGAAGAACTCCGCGATCAGAGCACGCGGTCCGTCGACCGCAGGGTCCTTGTCCAGTCTCATCGCAGTGCCAATGATGGTGGCAACGGCGAATAGCCCGGTGAGAAGCCCAATACCCAAGAAACTCAATACCTGCTGAGACATGGCCCGAACAGCCTCCAGATTTAGAACAGCGGGGTCCCTGAGATGTTCACGAAGTTTTAACGCAACTTTAATTGGACGACGGTTTCGTGCTCCGGGTTGTAGAAGAATAGCTCCTCGTGAGACGAACTTCGGTGGAAAACCGGGAGACTAATTGTAATCAGAGGTTTGGCCACGGATCGAAGAGGAGTGACGAAACGGCGAAATCGCGACCGAAACGTTCGATTTCTAGATGGTGGAGGTGGGTAGGCCCTGAAGAATCTCCGAATACGGGTATCGCGTCCCCGCCGAGAATCTGGGGAGAGACAAAAAATTGGAGGCGATCGGCAAGTTTTTCGGAGAGAAAGGCACTATTCAGGCGCGTTCCCGTCTCGAGTAGAACATTGAGAATCCCTTCAGCCCCCAGCCTTTCCAGAACACCTCGTAGCGGAACTCGGTCCGTTTTTGAGGTAAGCACCTCGACGCGGACCCCGCAATCGCGGAACTTGTTTGCGCGAGATTCATCCGTGGAAACCGTGAAGATCATGACATCGTTCCGGCAACTGCGGATGAGCTTCGAGTCGAGCGGAGTTCGGAGAGACGAATCGACCACTACCCTGAGCAAAGGTCGCCGACGTGCCTGACCGCTACGGTCAGTGAGCAGAGGGTCATCGGCCAAAATAGTGCCCACACCGGTAAGGACCGCATCGGCGCTTGCCCGAAGGCCCTGAACGGCTGCGCGGGATTCCTCTCCCGTAATCCAGTACGGTTCGCGGGCGGTGCGGATCGCCGGCAGTGGCGCAATACGCCCGTCGAGGGTCATCGCTGCCTTTAACAGGACAAAAGGGCGTCTGTGCTGGATCCACTTGGCGAAACCTTCATTGATGCGGCGAGCTTCGCTTTCGCAGACGCCGAGTGTGGTCTGGATGCCGGCAGCCCTCAGTGCCTCCATCCCGCGGCCGGCAACATTTGGATTGGGATCGGCGGTGGCTGCGACAACTCGGGAGACACCCGCAGAGATAAGTGCCTGCGTACAGGGGCCAGTGCGGCCGGTGTGGTTGCAGGGCTCAAGCGTGACAAAGGCGGTGCTGCCGCGGAGGCGATCCGTCTTGCTGTTCTGTCTTGCATTCTTCAGTGCGGAGACCTCGGCGTGATCGAACCGGTCGTATTCATGCCAGCCTTCGCCGATTTGGCCGCCCTCGGCGTCGACAATCACGCAGCCAACGGCAGGATTCGGTGACGCAAGGCCGATCCCGCGGCGTGCAAGCTCAAGCGCGAGGTGCATCCAGTGAACGTCCTGGGCAGTGGTGTCCATGCGAGGGTCCGTGACCCTCTCAGTTTATAGGGAACGCATGCACATCCTTGGAGCGACATTCCGGCGGGTCGTCGAAGGCGCGCTGCCACAACCTCGAATCCGCGTCAACGTACCAGGGGGATATATGCTTTTGTTTCCTCTTTGAATCTTGCGTGCCTTTCGCCGAACCGCGCGGCCAGCAAGCGGTCTTCGGCTCTCACCCGGATCTCCGTCCCGATAATGGCGAACAGGATGCCCGTCAGAAACAGCGGCCACCATGTTTTGGAAAGGCCGGTCGCCAGCAGCATGCCGAGTATCGATGCATAGATTGGATGTCGCACCCACCGATAGGGACCTGTCGTGATCAACTCGTGATCTTCGCTCAGGGCCGCCTCAAACCGCCATTGCTTGTCGAGATGGCGCGTGGCCATCCAAGCGAGTACGACAGATGGCGGTCCTACAAGCATCGACGCAATAAGAGAGATCGTCGATTTCTGAAAGCCCTGGGGCAAAACAAAGGTCCAGATGCATGCGAAGCCCAGCCCAACAAATGCGATCCCGATCAGTGACGACCTGTCGCGAACTGCCTTTTTCTGACCAGCCGCGCGCCGTCGAGGTTGAACGAAAGCCATCGCCCAGAGGACCCAGCAGATGCCAAGTTCGATCCAGGCTGCGATTTCGAGGGGCGTTACGATCATTGCACTCTGCCTTTTTCCAGCATTCTCTTCAGAATTCGTCGATCTTCTTCGCTCAGGCTGGCTTGTTCCAGGAGATCAGGCCGGTTGCGCAGTGTTTTGCCTAACTGCTGCTCGCGCCTCCAGCGGCGGATCTGCTGATGATCGCCGTTCAGAAGCACGTCCGGCGTGCGTAGTCCGGCGAATTCGGCCGGCCGCGTGTAGTGGGGATAATCAAGCAGCCCACCCGAGCCATGCTGTGAACGCGGTACCCCCGTTGTATCCGCCTCGATCTCTGTGTCGCCAATGCCAAAGCTTTCAAACTCGCCGGAAGCTTCGTTGCCCAGCACGCCGGGTACGAGTCGCATCACGGCATCTACCACCACTGCAGCAGCCAGTTCGCCGCCGCTCAGAACATAGTCCCCGATCGATAGCTCCATATCGCAATAGAGGTCGTTGATGCGCTCGTCCACGCCTTCATAGCGGCCGCAGATCAGCACCACGCGAGGCAGTTTTGCCAATTCCCGAGCGGTAGCTTGTGTGAACCGCCTTCCTTGTGCAGACGTGAGAATGACGTGGGGGCGCGTTGCGCTTGGTTGTTCCGCTCGCTCCGCGAGTGGCAGAATTTCCAGAGCCCCAAGCGCCTTGGCCAGCGGCTCCGGTTTCAAAACCATTCCTTCACCGCCGCCAAATGGCCTGTCGTCTACAGTACGATGCCGGTCATGCGTGAAGGTACGCAGGTCGTGAACGCCCACGTCCACCAGCCCCTCGGCTTGCGCACGCCGCACGATCCCGTGCTCGAAGATCCCCTCAAAGAATGCAGGGAAGATCGTGATGATATCGAATCGCATACGGTTCAAAGATGATCATAGCGAGGTAGGTGCCTTCTCGAAACCGGTTTCGGTTTTGCGGATCACCGGCGCCTGTCCTTGTGACACTTGGAAATCTGTATGGGATGCGGTCCATCCCATTGCTTGTCCGGCTAAGCTCGACACGTACAAAGTTAACGATCGATTCGAGCGGATTCGATGACTGCGGTATTCGCAAACCAGCAACCCTGTGGTTCAATGGTGCCCAACGATCATGCCTGATTTTGATTCGTACCTAAACCGCTGGCAATCTGCCGGTATCCTCGATGCCGACTCCGCTGCCCGTATCCGGGCCTGGGAATCGGAGCAGCAAGCTTCGGCGGTGCTTCGCGAATTTGAGCCAAGACGTGTAGCAAGGGAGACCGGGCTTGCTTGGCAGGGAAGGGTAGCGCTGATTCTAGGCGGCATCCTCCTCGCCAGCGGCGTTGTGCTTTTTGTTTCCTCGCACTGGGACCAACTCGGCCCTCTCATGCGTTACCTGCTCGTGATGGCGATGGTCATCATTTTTCATCTCGGCGGAGCGATCACGCGCGACAAATATCCGGCGACGTCGAGTACGCTGCACGCTGTCGGCACTGTGTCGACGGGAGCGGCCATTGCGCTGGTCGGCCAGATCTTCAATATTCAGGAACACTGGCCCGCCGCGGTTCTGCTTTGGATGATTGCGGCTCTGTTTGGGTGGATGCTTCTTCGCGACCAGGCGCAGCAGACGCTCTCGCTGCTGCTCGTCCCAGCGTGGCTCTTTTGCGAGTGGTCGTATACCGCAGGCAATCACATCGGCTTCGAAGTGTACTTCGGGCGCTTCCTCTTCGTCTGGGCCATTCTCTATCTCACGCTCTTCATCGACACACCGCGCCGCATTGTCCGCGGAATTCTCTTCGGTCTTTCGGCGATCGCGGCCGTAGTGGGAGTGTTCATGCTGCTGGAGAGCTGGCGTTCATGGCCCGGGATGCAGCCGTATCCCCAACTGCACACGCGAGTATGGGGATGGGTCATCATTGCTGTTATTCCGCTGCTGTTTTCTGCTGCTCGACTCCGCAAGAGTGGGCTCCCTGTACTTGCCGCGATCGCGTTTTCGATCGCTCTTCCGTGGTGCGAGCGGGTCTGGACTGAGCGCTGGAATAACGGCAACACCTATGGTTTCTACACACGTAATGAACCAAACGCCCTTGCACACGGCCTCGTTGCAGCCTTTTGCATCTTCCTCATCTGGTGGGGCGTGCGGCTTGCAAGTCGCGGCTTAGTGAATTTTGGCGTCATCGCGTTCGGCGCGACAGTCGCCTGGTTCTACTTCAGCAACCTGTTTGACAAACTCGGCCGCTCGCTGGGGCTCATTGGCCTTGGTGTGCTGTTCCTCGCCGGGGGGTGGGCTTTGGAAAAAGCCCGGCGGGGCCTGATCGCTCAGATCGCACAAAACAACGCACGGCTTCAGGAGGTTCGATGAAAATTGCTCGCGTCTCCATCGTTCTGCTCTTGATCCAGGTAGCCATCGTCTCAATTGTCGGGCTCAAATATCTCTACCAGCGATCGACATGTCCTCGCGTCTGGACGCGAGCCGCTGCTTACGATCCCACGTTGATCATGCGGGGGCGTTATCTCAGCTTGCAACTGACCGTGGATGGATGCGGGAGCACTCTGCCCTCTGCCAGGAACGCCAGGTTTCCGCGCAACGAGAGTGGCCTTCCTGCGAGCTCGAAGTTCATAGTCAATGCGCCAAGGACCATCTGGTTCCACGCTCGACTGTCGGTGAAGGACAACAAACTGGTCGCAACCCACCTTACGGAATCAGAAACATCAGACTCGACCCAGACTGTTTCTGCGTCCTCGGGCACGTCGTGCGACCAGATGCTCCTTGCCGAGCCCGTAGACTTATATATCGCCGAACATGCAAACGACCCGACCCGGCTCAAACAGGGTCAGGAACTATGGATTGAAGTCACGGTTCCACCCAAAGGACCTCCGCGGCCGCTTCAACTCGCGCTCAAAGAGAATGGGGCCTGGAAGCCGCTGGCTTTTCAATAAGACCGGAGGCAGCTTTGCAACTGATTTTCCGACAGGCAAAACGAGCTCTAGTGGTCTCGGTCGTCACATTGACCTGCGGCTTCGGTGGGATTCTGTTCTATCTCCTCGCGGATAACAGAACTGAACTCAGTTCAGCGGAACGCCTGCTGGCCTACGTGCTGGCATGGCCGCTCATTCAAATTGAGCATCTGGGCGGGGTAGAGGATTTCATGGGCCGCGCGACACCCGCGGATCATGCGGCATTGTGGACTGCATGGATCGCCCTCTGGGTCTACTATTTCGTGCTGCTGTCGTTCTGGCAGCAAAGGCGCAGATTCAGTGATGGCGAAGCTCGCTAGCCCTGCTTTTCCCGATTCAACTCCACCAAACCCTCGGGAAGCGCCATCTCCACCCGTTTCGCCTCAATATCCACTCGTCGCAGATAATCCTTCGCGAACGGAATCAGAATCTCGCTCTCAGAGCCCGAAATTGCCTTCACCACCAGCATCGCCACTGGGCCCGCGCTGCGATCTACATCATGGATTTTGCCGACGATCGCCGGCTCAGGTCCCGCAACATCGATCAGGGTGGAGTCGATGAGGTCGGCAATATAAACATCGCCCTCATCCAGTTTCGCGCGTTCCGTTTTCGGGATCGCCACCACACAGCCGGCAAGCTCCTCGGCGGCAGAGATCGAATCCACGCCGGAGAAGTGCAAAACCACACCGCCCTTGTGCAACCAGTGATGCGCTAGCGTGACCTCTCGAGCGTCTGGAGACACATCAGCCGCTGCCCCTGGGCTGCCTTTCAGCAGCCAAAGACGCCGGCGTTCAGAGAATTTCTCAGGAAAATCGGTGAGGATATCGGCAAATACCTCGCCCTTGCGGCCTTGTGTGCGCTTAATCAGCGCAAGCCACACCCATCCCTCCAGCGCCGTCAACAGCTGCGCCTAAAGCAACATCTGGCCCTGAGGGGATCGGCCATCCTACTCTTCGTCGTCCTCTTCCAGAATGTCGAGCGTGTAGCGGTGATGCAGCTTCATGCTCACAGCACCCAGAATCGTGCGTACTGAGCGGGCTGTTCGCCCCTGCTTCCCGATTACTTTGCCAACATCCCCGGGTGCCACCCTCAGCCGCAGGACTGTGTTCTCGTCCCGTTGGACTGACTCGACTTCAACAGCACTGGGTTCGTCTACCAAGGCCCGCGCGATCTCGCGAACCAGTTCGTCTACTGCCACCATGTCAACTTGGGTCATGAACTTGCCTTTGACCTTTACCGTCCAAGGAGAAGCGACTTGGGCCGGTGCGCAGATAGTATCAGCACACCCTGCCTAAAGTCAGCATTTTGTGTGCGCAGTGCTAAAAAATCTCGCGCGCACCACGCATCCAATGAAAGTAAATTAAGCGACTGCCGGTTCGGCCGCTGCGGCCTTTGCCGGGTTCTTCTCGACGAGTTTGGCAACGATGGGGGAGAATTGCGCGCCCACGCTCCGCCAGTAGGCGATGCGCTCATGCTTCAGGTCAACGGAAGCGGGGCTGGTGCGGGGATTGTAGGTGCCGACAACCTCGATCGACCGGCCGTTGCGTGCACGGTCCTTCTCAATCACTACGACACGATAATAGGGCTGCTTGGGGGCGCCAACACGCGCCAAACGGATCATCACCACGGCGATACAGGTCCTTTCAGTTTCCGGTGCTCTGTTGCGGTCTTTTCGGGAGTTTTCGAGCCCACGCTGGAGCGTTTGGCCAGTTTCCACCCGGACTTCACTCTTCGGTGCACCGGGGTCCCCGTGGACAGTCCTTCCCCGGGGCTTAAGACACAACACCTAAGTATCGCCGATACAGACCCTTTCCGGCAAGCCACCTCTCAAGTGTCGAAAGGGTGCCCAACGTGCCTTGATTTGCAGGAAAACCCTGTCGGCAGCCGTGTCGATCGGGCATACTTATCCCAATCTCAACAGTTCATCTGAAACAGGAGCCGCTGCGGCATGTGGCCATTCTCCACGAAAGAGCCTCTCAGTCCTGAAAAACTCCCTCTGGCCGACGCCTGGATCCAGCGCCAGGGACACGACCCCCTTGGCAAAACCATGTACGTTCGCGCCAATTCCGCCTACAGCAAATTCAAAGGCGTTACCGGCTACGGCCAGTGCGTCTCGCTTGCGGTGCCCATGGTTGACACAACCCGAGCCGGTTTCCCGAACCCGGGAGAAGTGGAAGAACTGAACCGCATCGAGAACGACATCTGCGAAATCCTGGAGCAGAATCGGGAATCCATATTCGTGGCGACCACCACCATCCCCGGTATCCGCGAGTTCATCCTCTATACCCGTAATCAGGACGCTGTGCAGCGCAAGTTTGACAACGATGTTCTCGCCCGCGTCTTCACCCACCGGATCCATCTGAAGATCCAACCGGACAAGGACTGGAGCGTGTACCACAGGCTGCTCTAGCGAGGGAACCATCAATCATGCCCAATCCGGATCAATGGCTTATAGCAAGAGGCGATCGCGACGGCTTTCCCATGATCGTTCGAATGGCTCAGGCCTATCGTGGCATGGGAGCGCTTCCGGGGTACGATCACCACGTAATCATCGGAGCCAGATTCCGCTCGCCAACCCCAGCGGGATTTCCTTCAACCGAGGAGGGCGGGGATCTTCAAAGGTTCGAGGAAAATCTCTGCGCTGCGATCGAGGTTGACAGGGAATCTCTCTGTGTCCTGGTCATCACGAACCAGGGTATCCGGGATTTCATTTTTTACACGCGGAATCCAGACGGAGCGAAAGAGAAACTTAATGTGGCTCTTTCCGGATTGAAGGGATTTGAATTCAGCATCGCTATCCAGCCCGATAGACAGTGGGAGATTTACCAGGCGTTCAACAATATGCTCAGCCCGTCATCCGAGCCGAATTGATCTTTATATTGCGGCGACCCTTTGCAGGATCGCCGCAATTGCTCGGGCCCTTACTCTTTTAGTTCCGAAGCCACCGCGAGATGGTTCGTCACGCCGAAGGTTCCGGGTACCGCGTTCGCACGCATGAACGCAAGTTGCCGGTCCATATCGCTCAGCACTACCCCAGCCAGCTCAACATGGCCCTTCTCTACGATGATGCGGATGGGAGCTTGCGGATCCATCGCATATTTCCGTAGCGAAGTATCGCCATAGATGGCGCGCGCCAGCTGAATCCTGAGGCGATCGTCGTTAATCGAAGTAGGAGCAACGTCGATCTCATCGATAACCTCCTTCACGCCCGAGGTGGTGGAAACAATTGCCAGAGCAGAATCGCGGTCTGAATAATCGCGCACGTTACCCGCGATGGTCACAACTCCGTTGTTCACCTCCACTCCGAGACTGTTGAACATAATCCCGTAACCGACCCGGTCGTAGCGGAGTTTGTTCGAAAGATTCTCGCGGACTTCGTCATCCGATACGGAAGGCCCGCCAACCTGGATGTGATTGCGAACGCCGTCCACGTTCTTCACCTTGCGAACTTTCTTTTCCGCATTCACCTTGTCGATGTAGAGTGGCACCTCTCCGCTGAGTGTGACGATGCCTTCGTTTACCTCTGCTTTCAGCGACCGAAAGAGGTCCTTCTTTTCCAGTTGCGCCGTGACCTGCGTCTGTACATCACGATCCTGCTGCGCCTGGCGCGAATTCGCCTGGGATGCGGCCAGAGCGGGAAATCCCGCTCCGGCCGCCAGCAACACGAGAGTAAATATCTTCCTTTTCATTTGTAGTTCCTTTCTCTATTCAGTTCTGAAGGCATTCCGCATCTGGCTGCGTCGTGCCCTCGGCTTACACCTGTTGATCTCCAGAGCAGTGCGATCGTCTTGGCTCGCTTTTTAATCGTGCGAAGTGATCGCGAGGCCGGCCATGTGTCCCTTTAATTGCGCGCTGCCGTAATCCGCTGTCGCGTCGGCAACTTGTGCCAGCTCAGTCGAATGCTCATTGATGCTGGCAATCAGCTGCTTGTAATCCGGATCTACGGTCGCAATTCGTCCGGAACCGTCAGGATTGCGGTTGCGGATCGCTGCATCGGCGCTTGCCGCAAGGTCCAGAGCGGAAGAGTGCATTTCAGCAATCGCTGACTGATGCCACTCCGGCAACTCCGGCTTCAATTCGGCGAGCCGTGTGAACGCAGGCTGCAGCTTCTCATTGACGTGGTTCTTGATTTGCTGCAGACCATGCTTGTGCGATGCATTCGAGATGCGGCTGTTACGGCTCATGGAATGTAGCCGGTCCGCTTCCTTCTGAATCGCCAGGCTGGTACGTTCAATATGCTGCGTCAATTTGACAGCTTCTTGGCGAGTCTTCGCCTGGTTCGTCAATTCGCTTGCCACCAGTGTGCCGGGCAGCAACAGTGCGAGACCAAGTGCGAAAACGCTCGATTGTTTGAGTGTGCGCATTGTTTGTTTCTCCCTCCTGCCCGTGTCGGGCATGCCTTCCTTATTGCAGCCGGCGTGCCAAACGTAAATGCTTGAAAACAATAGACAAGATGATGGGGGCCGTTTGAATCCTCGAACGATTCCGACTGCCCTGTCAAAATTTTTGAACGAGGCGGGGCGGCGGCGCATACTTGCTCGAGGCGGGGTTCGTTTTTTAGCTTCGCTGTAGCCGTGAGGGAACGTGAAGCTTGCGCGCAAACGGTCGAAATCTCCTGAACTGCCGGACTTTCTTTCCTTTCGCCAGCAGGAAAGGATCTTCGCGGGCATCAATCTCGTTCTGCTCGCGTTTCTGTGCCTCATCCAGTTCGTGTGGGCAGAGTACTTCGGCACACCGCATCAGCAGGTACTCACACTGCTCGCCATTGGAATGCTTTCGAATGTGACGGAGTTGATCTGGCTCAACCGCCGGAAAGAACTCCGCCCCTCGTCGGTTCTTCGCCTGACATGGACGATGATTGCAATTCACTTGGCCATTGCTTTCGAAATTGCCTCCTTCTCCTATAAGACAGATGTCCAGTACTTCGCGCTCATGATTCCAGCGATTCTGCGCGCCGCCTTCAGGCTTTCGCGGATCGCAACTGCGTTGACGGTGGTTATCAGCGATGGGCTGATCTTCTTTTGGGTATGGCACTACTTCCGCATTCATCCGCCGGTCGATCCGAACAGCTATATCGAGGCGGGCATTGTGGCTCTCATCTACGCGATCATTGGCTTTCTTGTTTGGACGCTGGTTGATCATTTGCGCAAAAAGGAGCGGGAGCTTACAGAGAGTCTCGACCAGCTTGAAAAAGCAGAGGCGAAACTCATCGAAGAGGGAAAGCTCGCCGCGGTGGGACGGTTCTCGAGCGCGATCGCTCACGAGATCCGCAATCCGGTCGCGATGATTTCGAGCGCTCTTGCGACTGCGATCAATCGCGAGCCAGGTTCCCAGGAGAGCCGGGAGATGTACGAGATTGCTACGAAGGAAGCAGCTCGCCTCGAGCGATTGACCACGGACTTTCTAGCCTATGCCCGACCGCGACCGCCATCCATGACACTGAGCAATGTGGCAGACTCAGTCCGGTACATTGCCGATCTCTGCCGTCCCCGGGCTGCCGCCAGCAACGTCCAGGTGCATTGCGATTGCCAGGACGCGCTTCTTTCTGAGATCGATAGCGGCCAGCTGCAGCAGGCGCTCCTCAATCTCGCAATGAACGCCGTGGAAGCTTCGGCGCCAGGAGGATCCGTCATTCTGCGCGGCAAAGGGGATGGTCCGCGCGTCATTATAGAGATTGAAAACGGAAATGGCCCGATTCCCGCCGCCAGCGTGCCATACATCTTCGAGCCGTTTTTCACCACTAAATCAGGAGGCACCGGGCTGGGCATGGGAATTGCTCGCAATATCGCCACGGCGCATGGCGGAGACATCGTCCTCCAGCAGAATGATGCGAACGCAATTCGCTTCGTTCTTTCATTGCCGGCAGCCGCACAGAGAAGGGAAGAGAGCCATTGAGCCGAATCCTCATCGTCGATGATGAAATCAACATGCGCCGCATTCTGGCCGCGAACCTGACAGCGGATCGGCACCTGGTTACGGAAGCCTCCGGAGTGGGAGAAGCTGTCGCTCATCTCACCGCAAACAGCTTCGACGCCGTCATTACCGACCAGAAGATGCCCGATGGCGAAGGGCTCGATTTGCTTGCACGTGTCAAAGAACTCGATCCTGCCCTCGCGGTTGTGCTGCTCACCGCCTTTGCCACGGTCGAGTTGGCGGTTGAGAGCATGCGCCAGGGAGCATTCGACTTCATCACCAAACCGTTCCAGCCTGATGTGGTGAGGGCCACGGCTCGCCGGGCCTGTGAGCACACCCAGCTCTTGCGCGAGAACGGTCTTCTTCGGCTGACCATCGATCGACTTGAAGGCACCAGCGAGATCTTCGGCGTCAGTGCTCCGGTCTCCGCCGTCCGTCAGATGATTGCCCGTGTCGCTCCCACCAATGCCACGGTGCTCATTACCGGTGAAACCGGAACCGGCAAGGAACTCGTCGCGCGCGCCATTCACAAGAACAGCCCGCGAGCAGCGAAGCCCTTCGTGGCTGTGAACTGCGCCGCGTTCACTGAAACCCTTCTCGAAAGCGAGCTCTTCGGCCATGAGAAAGGCGCATTCACCGGCGCCGACAGAATTCGACAGGGCCTCTTCGAAGCAGCCCATGAGGGCACTCTCTTCCTGGATGAAGCAGGCGAAATGTCGCCTTCGACTCAGGCCAAGCTCTTGCGCGTTCTCGCAGAGGGGAAGATCCTGCGTGTCGGCTCGACGAAACCGCGCGATGTGGACGTGCGCGTTGTCGCCGCGACGCATCGCAACCTCGAGGAGCGCGTGAAAGAAGGAACGTTCCGGCAGGATCTGTACTACAGGCTTGCCGTCGTGCCCATCCACCTTCCGCCATTGCGCGAGAGAGCCGACGACATCCCCGGTCTCTGCGAGCTGTTTTGTCGGAGAGCTTCACAGGAACTCAAGGTTCCAATTCGGACCATCAACCGAGAAGCCATCGAAAAGCTCAAACGCTATGACTTCCCCGGCAACATTCGCGAATTGCGCAATCTGATCGAGCGGGCGCTGATCCTCTCGTCGGGGCCGGAATTGGTGCCGGCTGATTTCCTTCTCGGACCATCGACCAGCCAGGCGAGCGGCTCTTCGTCTTCCAGCACGGAATGGATCAACAGCCTGCCGGAATCGGTTTCTCTCCGTAACCTTCTCGAGGATGTGGAGAAGAGCTTGATAAGCCGCGCACTGCAAAGCGCAGGTGGTGTTCAGGCGGAAGCAGCCCGCCGCCTTCAACTCTCCCGCAGCGATCTCTCCTATAAGCTTGGCAAGTTCGGTCTCAAGACCGCTGACTAGTTCAGCGTCGTCGCGTATGGAAAGCCAGCGTTGGCGATCGTCGTCTTCCGAGCGGCAAAGGATCGTAGAGCATCGCGCTCATCCAGGTACATGTGGTCCTCGAATCCCTTCCACTGAATCTGCTGGGAAGAGGCAGACCATGCGGCGTGGATTTCGCGAAGAAGGAAACGGTGCTCATCGCGGCCACCGAGATCCACAAGCCGAAGCTCGACCAGCTCATGGTCCCGGAGCGAGGAATGGGGCGAATTGGTGTTCCAGAGGATCTCTGTCATGCCTCAATCCTGCGCTTGTGTATCGATTCTGGATGTGAGCTGGCTCACTGCATTTGGTAAGTGTGCACGAAGGGTTTGCCAAGAGGAAGTGTCGAGCGATCGGGGAGTTAAGGTTAGCGGCTAGAGAGTTTTAGCCATTTTTCGGAAACAAAAACTTCAGCATTGGCCTGACCCGCGTTGCCCAGCTTGTCTCGTCGTGTGTTCCGCCCTGCACCATCTCGAAGTGCATTGTCTCGCCTGGTTTCCAGCCGTTCGCTTTTAGCCTGCGCGCGAGGTGCTCCACATCCCGCAGAGCCTTTTGCCCCTCCTGGTCTCCCACGTCGAGCCAGACTCTAGGGCGCTCCCAGAGTTGCGGAGCATGCTCATTCAGATACCCAAGAATGCTCTTGTGGTTCCACCAGACACTGGGCGACATGATCGCCAGCTTCCCAAAGACCGCTGGATACCGCAGTCCGAGGTAGAGACTCACGAGCCCTCCCAGCGATGACCCACCCAATCCAACGCCGGCGCGATCTTGCCTGACCCGGTATTCGTTCGCGATCCACGGCATCAGTTCCCGGGTAATCAGGTTTCCGTACGCATCGGCTTCTCCGCCGCCCATCTGCCAGTTGTACTCGTGCGTGTACTCGGCGAGTCGTCTCTCTCCCGTGTTGTAGATTCCGACGATCACAAGCGGTTCGACTTCGCCTGCGTTGATAGCTGCATCGGCATGCTCCAGTACCTGCCAAGTGCGCCCTGGAACAAACGAGGTCCTGCCGTCAAACAGGTTCTGTCCGTCATGCAGATAAAGGACCGGATAGATCCGTTGATGGTCCTCTTCATAGAGCGGCGGAACGTAAACAATCACATCGCGATCGTCCGGCAGATGCTGGCCTTTAAAGGCCTTATGTAGCCGCAGGCGTGAAGGCGAGGCATCAGCCTCGGGCGAAGCCACCGCTTCGCTGCCGTCTGCGCGCATTTGCTGTGAATCAAGATTCAATCTGCCGGCGTTCCTTCTTTTTTCCTGACCCTCTGACCCCTGATCGGTCTCCGCTGTCCTGTTACAGTATCAGCTAACCACGCGACTCATATCGTTCGCCCAGGAGCCAAGTCCGACTCATGAACCGCGAGTACCACAAGTGGCATTCCACCCGGCTCGGCCGCGAGATGGAACTTCTTGTCTTCGGTCATTCCGGACTTCCCGTTTTGGTATTTCCTACCTCGGGCGGACGGTTTTTCGAGTTCGAAGATCGCCAGATGATCGCCGCCGTAGGCGATCGCATCGAGCGCGGAGATCTGCAATTCTTCTGTGTCGATTCCGTGGATATGGAAAGCTGGTACAACCGCGACGTTCCGCCGCGCTGGCGTATTGCGCGCCACGTGCAGTACGAGGACTACCTTATTCACGAAGTAGTTCCGCTGATCAGAAAGAAGAACTGGGACTCCCATCTCGTCTCGCTAGGCTGTAGCTTCGGTGGATACCACGCCACCAACATCGCCCTTCGCCATCCCGATATCTTCACCGGACTCCTCACGATGTCCGGCGCCTTCGACCTTTCCAAGTTCCTCGGTAGCTACTACGATCAGGATTGCTACTTCAACCTGCCTACTCACTATCTGCCCAATCTTGCTGATTCCTGGTACTTTGATCATTACCGGCGCAACGCATACATTCTCGCGACGGGCTGGGATGACCAGTGTCTCGGCCAGAACCAGAACCTCGATCGCATCATGAGTTCCAAAGGGATTCCCCACAAGCTCTATACGTGGGATACCTGGAACTCTCACGACTGGCCGACCTGGCAGAAGATGATCCAGGAATACCTTTGAATTAGAGCTGGAGATCTCGAGAAATCCAGACCCGCCGGCTGCGGGGCCAACCTCATCGTGCCCTCAAATTTCAAGAATTCGGCAACTCGTCCCTGTGCCTAATGATTGACTTGCTCTCCCGCCCTTCACAACGTAGAACTGTACTGACAGCTGAAAGCTCCTCGAGTCGCAGACTGTCTCTTCCTCATGAGCGAGCTGAATCCCTACGCGAAGTTTCTCGACGGCCGGCCCGTCGACACCATCCTCAGCGGCACCTCGCACGAGATTGCCAACAAGCTGCAGATGATCGGGCCCGATCGAACGATTGAATCCCCAGCACCCGGGAAGTGGTCACCGGCCGAAATCGTTTGCCATCTGGCCGACTGCGAAGTGGCTTTCGCCTTCCGCCTGCGGCAGACCCTTGCCGAAGATCATCACGTCCTTCAGCCGTTCGATCAGGACAAATGGGCAGCAACTTACAAAGGGATTCCTGCCAAGGACGCTCTCGCAGCCTTCACTGGCCTGCGGAACTGGAACCTGGTGCTTATTCGCAAAATGCTTTCGACCGCGGCCAATAAACCGGTCACCCACCCCGAGCGCGGCACCATGACCTTCCAGACGATCGTTGAAACCATGGCGGGTCACGATCTGAATCATCTCGCGCAGCTCAAAAAAATCGCGACCCCTCCCACGTCCTGAATATGGAAGGACCGCTCGGACGACGGTCCCTCCACTCTTGGTCTATCCGAGGATAGCCGCCAGATCTGCGTCGACCGTAGTTGCCGGCATCAGGTTGTAATTCTCGCTAAGGATTTGCAGCACCGCGGGCGAAAGAAACGCCGGCAGCGTCGGCCCAATCCGGATGTTCTTCACTCCGAGCCAGAGGAGAGTCAGCAGAATTGCTACCGCCTTCTGCTCGTACCAGCTCAGCACCAGCGAGAGCGGCAGATCGTTTACCCCGCATTCGAATGCCCCGGCTAATGCCTGCGCTACTTTCAGAGCCGAGTACGCATCGTTACACTGACCCATATCCAGCAGGCGCGGTAATCCTCCCAGGGTTCCGAACTCGTGCTTGTTGAATCGATACTTTCCGCAAGCCAGCGTTAGAATCACGCAGTCCTGCGGAACCTTGTCCGCGAGCTCCGAGTAATAGTTTCTGCCGGATCGCGCACCATCGCAGCCGCCAATCAGGAAGAACCGCCTGAGCGCTCCTGATTTGACTGCCTCGATTACGGTGCCTGCGACGCCCAGAACTGCGTCGTGCCCAAAGCCAACTGTGATCGACTCGTCGCTTCCATCCTGGGCAAATCCCGGTGCCTGCAGGGCTGCTTCGATCACCGGCGTAAAGTCTGTGGCGCCGTCTTTGCCCGTCCCCACGTGAGCTACCCCGGGCCATTGCACCGGGCCCGCTGTGAAGATGCGCGCTTTATAGGTTTCCTTTGGCTTCTGGATGCAATTGGAAGTCATCAGGATTGCGCCTGGGAACTCGTCGAATTCGTCGGCCTGGTCGACCCATGCTCCGCCGTAGTTGCCGGCCAGGTGTTTGAATGCCTTCAGCTTGGGATACCCGTGGGCCGGGAGCATCTCGCCATGCGTGTAGATGTTGATCCCGAGACCTTCCGTCTGTGCCAGCAGCTGATAAAGATCGTGCAGATCGTGTCCGGATACCAGAATTGCCTTGCCCTGCTTCGGATGCAGCCGCACCTGGGTTGGCGTTGGGGTCCCAAAAGTCTCCACATGGGCATTGTCGAGCTGTTCAAGTACGGCGTAGTTCAACTCGCCCACCTTCATCGCGAGGCCCAGGAGTTCTTCAACCGACCGCGACTCGGTGAGCGCGCTCAACACCTCGTGAATGATCGCGTAAGAAGCAGGTGCACTCGAGCCCAGTGCCATGGCATGGAAGGCATACGCTGCCACGCCTTTGATGCCATAGATCACCAGTTCCTCGAGGTTCTTGGTCTCTTTCGCGTTACTCAGAAATGCTGCCGGAATCAACTGCTCGCGGCCTTGCGCAAGCAGAGCTTCCCGGCTCTCCGCGGCTTCGAATCCGGCCGGCCCCCGCAGGATCTCCGCAGTCACTCCTGCTTTCGAGGCAGCGGATTCATACAGAACCTTTGCCGTGTTGCGAACGTCAACCGCCCGGTACACAAGATCCGCAACTCGATCCTCGTCAAAATTCACGTTGGTGAGGGTTGCGAAAATCGCCTCGATGGAAAACGCGTCGATTGCGGCATCGGCTGCACCGAGTTGTCGAGCCCGATGAGCATACTGGCTGATGCCTTTCACGACGTAAATCAACAGATCCTGGAGTGTAGCTGTGTTCTCCTCTTTGCCGCACACGCCGATTACCTGGCAGCCCTCACCCTGGGAGGTCTGTTCACACTGGTAACAAAACATGAGAAAGCCTTTCTTTAAAGAATGATCTGAGGACAGGCTATTGAAAGGGGTCGGTATGGCCCAGCGACTTTTGTCACTCGATTGTGCGCAAGTTTGTGGAATTTCCTCGTTCTCAGAGTAGTCGCGCACGTTTTGGGAACCATTTTGGGAATCTTGGGGTCCAATGCAATAACGCTTCGAAGTTCGCAGTCTCCATCTGTGCCCGCAGTACAGTCCTGGGCCGCACTTAACGGGCTCAGACTCGAGGAGGATCGATGCGTCTCCGAGTCACCGTTCTTTGTCTTGTCTTCACCGCCATCACTCTCGACAGCCAGACCAATCCATCTCAGCATCCAGCGCCGAAAGCGCGTTCAGCTACACCACCTGCGCAGACACAGAGAACTGCGCAGATGCCTTTGCCTGTTCGCAAGGTGGTGCTCTACAAGAACGGTGTCGGCTACTTCGAACACGCCGGTACTGTCAGCGGCAGCCAGCGCGTCACCATCGACTTCACTTCGCCGCAGCTCAACGACGTTCTGCAATCGCTCACGGTTCTCGACGAGGGCGGAGGCCGAATCGCGGGCGTCAACTATAACTCCACCACGCCGCTAGCCGAGCAGCTCAAAACACTTTCGCTCGGAATGACCGAAGATCCTACCTCAACGGAACTGTTCAGCGCTTTGCGCGGCCAGCGGGTCGAAGTCATCGGCGCACCCGGTGGGCCGATCTCCGGTCGACTCATGGGCATCGAGAGCCGGGACGAAAAGATCAGTTCCGAAAACAATGCCTCCACTGTCCAGAAGTTTTACCTGACCGTAATCGCCGGCTCGGGAGCGGTTCGCGTTGTGGAACTCACGCCGGCCCTAAGCGTGCGACCGGTTGACGCCGGCCTTCAGGGACAGCTCGATCGCTACCTCGAACTGCTCTCTACAACGCACTCCACCGGCCTGCGACATCTCACGCTGGACGCGTTGGGCTCCGGCTCGCGCCAGCTTCGCGTCAGCTACATCAGCGAGGTTCCCGTTTGGAAAGCGACATACCGGATGGTCTTCCCGCGCCAGTCCAACGGCAATGCTACCGTCCAGGGCTGGGCGGTGGTGGACAATACTGTCGGCGCAGATTGGGACAACGTGCAGCTCTCGTTGGTGGCAGGTGCTCCGCAGAGCTTTATCCAGCCGTTGTCGCAGCCCCTTTACACCCGTCGTCCGGAGATCGCCATCGCCACTGCCGCCCAAACCACTCCCCAGACGCATCAGGCGGCCGAGAACATCGGCTCCGGATCGATCTCCGGCACCGTAACCGACGTGACAGGAGCTGTGATCCCCAATGCGACGGTAACGGCAACAGCTCTCGCGACCAATGCATCAATGAACGGCGTCACTTCCGCTCAGGGCGAATTCACGCTAAGCTCACTGGCGCCGGGGCGCTACACGCTGACCGTCACAGCCAGCGGTTTCCAGCGCTACATACAGCGCAATATTTCGGTGAATGGCGAGACGCCCGTTGACGTTCAGCTTAACGTGGGGTCGTCTTCCGAGACAGTCGAGGTCTCAGCGAAGGACGAACCGATTGGTGGACCTCGTCCCTTTGCAAAAGCGGCAGCTCCTCCCCCGTCAGCTTTCCGCACCGGACGAAACCTGGCCATGCTTCACGGAAGTGTGAACGGAGCGCTGGGCGCGATTTCTGGCGCCGGAATCGGAGGCGGCGTCTACCGTGCATCTGATGCTCTCAAAGAAGGAGACGTATCCACCTCTGCCTTCGACGACTTCTTCGAATACGCGCTCTCCCAGCCCGTCACCATCCACAAAAACGAGTCCGCGATGGTTCCCATTCTTCAGCAGGATCTGCCTGCCGAGCACGTCACGCTGTGGAGCCGAAACAATCCCCGTCCGCTCCGCGCTGTCTGGCTTGAGAACAAATCGAAGCTCACCCTCGACTCCGGAAGCTTTTCCATCTTTGAGAGCGGGGAATTCGCGGGTGAAGGCCTTCTCGATCCGATCCACCCTGGCGAGCGCCGCTTGCTCAGCTATGCTGCTGATCAGGCCATCCGCGTCAAAATCGCCGGCGAGCACTCCCGCCGCACCCTGCACCATCTCCAGATTCGCAAAGGCCTCGTCATCGAAAACTATATGGACGTGGCATCGGTGACCTACTCAGCGAACAACACAGGCGACGAAGATCGCACTGTCCTCATTGAGCATCCGCGCCGCGCAAACGGCTGGTCGCTCGACGACGCCGTCAAGGCCGACGAGACTACGCCCGACCTCTACCGTTTCAAGGTTGCCGTCAAGTCGCACGCAACTGAGAAACTGGAGGTCACCGAGCGTGGCCCCGAGTACACCAGCGTGACGATCGACCCGGGACAGAACACCAACGCGTACCTTCTCGAACTGGTGAAGCGCGTTCCCGACGCAGAAGCCCAACTCAAGCCTGTAATCGACGCTCAGAGCAAACTCGCTGACCTTGATCAGGCAATTGCCGACTCAAAACAGCAGGAGCAGACTGCCGCAGCCGATGAAGCACGCTGCCGCGAAAACCTTAATGCACTCAAGGGAAACGAAGCCGCGCGCCGATTCGTCGACCAGCTGAATCATGCGGAAGATTTGCTCCAGTCCACGCGCAAACACACGGCCGACCTTGAGCAGCAGAAAAACTCTGCGTTAGAGAACCTTCGCGCCCAGATCAACGCCTTGAACTACGACTGGGACGCAAAGATCAAGGATTAGGCGATCGCGAATACCCGGTCCCGCTTTTGGGGACCGGGTATCTACCTCTCAAACCAACCTGTTATTTCTGCTTTTTCCCAGGTGCAACCTTCTGCTCCGGCTCGTCCTGGTGTTTCTTCTTGTGGTGTGCAATCGCCTTCGCGATCTCTTCCTGCGTTAGCTTGCTGTGATCTTCATTGTGCAGAACGTCTTTCGCGATCTCGGCATCGGAAATGTTCGGCTCCATTGAATACCTCCTTGCAATCAGCAGATGCCGCCTTAGTCTGTCTTGCTCAAAAGAAGGCTTCCGCCGATCTTGTTGCAGTCTGGATCCGTTCAATTCTCAAACGTTCTTCTGGTGCTGGCCCGCAGTGTCGTCCCTCATTGACTTGGGTACCGCGGCCTGAGGCATAGCATAGTCCTCTACTGTTCCTCGCACCAGTCCCCGCAACTACAAGCGGCAGAGATCTGGTTTGGAGAAGCGAGAAGCAGTTGACTACAAACTGGTGGCTGGTCTTGCCTTCCACATCGCAAATTCAATCACCCGCGCTGTCTTCTCCTCATCGTCCCCCGACGAGACCATCAGGTCATACAGATGCGGATTTCTCCAATCCTTCCCAAACCGTCGCTTCAAGTACAAGGCCCGTTCACCATCCACATCGTGGATGCGTTGCTCGATGTTCGCCCCAGGCTCGAGACGAGTCCGAAGCCGGTGGATTCGCACCCTCAGCGGCGCATATACGAATGTGTGAAACACATCAGCCTTGGCCTGCAGGATGCACTGCGATCCGCGCCCCACAATGACGCAATTCCCGGAGCTGTATGCGTGCTCGATGATCTTCCGCGCCAGGTCGGCCATCACATCCGGATCGAAGCATTTTTCTTCTGCCAAAGCCACTCCCGCGGCCATCGCAGCTCCGCGCATTGCCTGCCGGTTGATGCCTGCCAGCCATCCCTCTACGTGCTCATCAAAACGGCTGACTACGCGCGCATCCACCTTTGCCTCACAGGCAATCTGCTCGATCAGTGCGCTGTCCAGCAGACTCCACCCAAGGCGCTTTGCAATGGACTGCGCAATCCTGCCGCCGCCACTCCCGAATTCCCGCGAAACCGTCAACACCCGGTATTCCATCGAACGCCTCCTCGCTCCGCCGACACCACACCCTACGCCCCCTATACATCGCCAGCAGTGACCAGCCTCACTGCGATTGGAACCGGAACCGAACTCATGTGGCTATCCCTCTCACGGAGCCGAAATTACGGCTATGAGGGGCCGCCCCGTCAGAATCTTAGCCATCGTTTTCGCTGCTGATCGAGCCTCTGTTTTCCGTTCAGGGACGAACTTGCCGTGTAACATCCCTGCCGTAGACTTGAGGGTGAGAAAGCTTAGAACCTGAAGAGGCTTGCAAGAGTCCCGGAGGCACGGATATGAAGAGAATTGGCGTCCTGTTTGGCATGGAGAACAGCTTCCCCGGTGCGCTTGTGGAGCACATCAACGCTCGCCACGTAGAGGGCATTCACGCCGAATTCGTCGAGACGTCCGCTGTCCACCTCGATAAACCGGCTCCCTACGCCGTCATTGTTGATCGGATCTCCCACGACATTCCGTTCTATCGCGCCTACCTCAAGCACGCAGCTCTCAACGGCACCGTCATCATTAACAACCCATTCTGGTGGTCGGCCGACGACAAGTTCTTCAACTACTCGCTTGCGGAGAAGCTCGGTGTAGCGGTCCCACCGACCGTGATCCTCCCGCACAAGAAGCACCCCGAGGGAACCACCGATCGCTCTATGCGCAACCTCGAATACCCGCTCAACTGGGACTCGGTTTTCGCTTATGTTGGCGAGCACGGATTTATGAAGCCGGTCGATGGCGGCGGATGGCGGGACGTATATCACATCCATAATCGCGAAGAGTTCTTTCATGCTTTCGACCAGTCGCGCGATCTCTGCATGCTCTATCAGAAGGCAGTCAATTTCAACGAGTACTTCCGGTGCTATGTGGTCGGCCAGAGCAAGGTCCACATCATGCCCTACGATCCACGCAAGCCGCACCACGAGCGCTACATTCAGAACCCGCCGGCATACGAGCCCAAGCTGCTCGCGCGGGTAGAGAAAGACGCGCTAACGTTATGCCGCGCGCTTGGTTATGACCTCAATACCGTTGAATTTGCGGTGGAGGACGGCGTGCCCTACGCGATCGATTTCATGAACCCCGCGCCGGACGCCGATCTGCACTCAGTTGGTCAGGCCAATTTTGACTGGATCATCCGCGAAGTTGCCGATATGGCAATCGCCAAAGCTGCTGCCGCCCCGGCTCTGCCATCAGAACTCCGCTGGGCCGCATTCCTCGCTGGAACACCTGTGACCACGCAGAAGAAGACCCCCGCAAAGAAATCCCCGGCAAAGAAGTCCGCCCTCAAAAAGAAAGCAACGAAAGCGGCCGACGCGATAAGTTCCGAACCAGCTCCGAACCTTTAATGCCTCGTCTTTACCGCGGCCGCAGCGTCTGGTATTTCGCGATGGTGTGTCCGAGCGAAGCCCCCAGCCATACATCGGAAGCGAAATGCGCCGATTCCGTGATTCTCGAGAAGCTGATTGCGGTCGCCAGCGTGTAGGAGAGGATCGGGATCCACGGCTTGCCCCGGTGACGATACCGCTCTGCCACAACTGTCGCAACCGACCACACGGCTGTCGAGTGACCGGATGGAAAACTGCTCCCGTGCAATGGCGATTTGCCCCCGTTAAAGAATGTGTCCTTGAAACTTCCGTCCGGGGGCACATCAGTCGGACGCTGGCGTCGCGTTACGGCTTTAATGGCAAGGTTGACCACGACGCTATCGCCGTAAGCCTCAGTCGCCAGCAGGGCAGTGTTCACTTCTCGTTTGTCGTGCCGGATATATCCCGCGGTCAACAGTCCCGCCGGAAGAGCAATGACCTCCGCGGTCGTGATCATGGGGTCGAACACGTCATTCGGCCTGTCCCAGTTCTTCGCATGAGTGCGGAAGTAAGGCGAGATATGCGGATCGGCATAGATCAGTCCTGCCGTTCCCCCGATCACGATCGCTGCCGGCAGCAGGTGCTGGCCTTTGAAAAGTCGCACCGGGAACGTCCAAATATCCTTCTGGTCGTGCAGAAAGTCCCCCGGCATGCTCTTCCAGGTTGCCTCTCGCTGTGGCATGCCTGTCGTGCTGTCCACCCCGGGCCTCTGTGTCTGTGCCGCTTCATTAAAAGCAAACCCGTTCCCAAACGGATCGGGTGGTGCGGCCAACCGTGCATTGCTTGCAGAGGGAGCCGGGGCAGGCGCATCTGGAAGGTCGACCGGATTCTGTGCGACGGCCCGGGTTCCAGCGCAGGCAAGAGAAACAATGAAGGTGGATATCGTTAGGAACTTCTCGAGGGCGTTCATCAACAACCTTGGATGCAGGAATGTTGCAGCTCGTTAAATGCAGCTAAACGCCCATTTTGACTATGAACAAAATGTCATCACGCCGTGGCGGAGGTTCTAAACCATTGCGATGTCTCCGCGCAGAACAGCGCCCAGACGATCATGGCGCAGAAGGCCGCGTGAACTGCCAGTTCGCCCCACGGGTGGAACAGGCTCAGGCCTACGTGGAAAAGGATCCACGCCAGCGCCAGCCATCGGGCCCACTTCTGCCTCATCAGCAGACCGGCTCCACTGATCGCTCCGACCAGTTCCGTCAGCTCGATTGCCACGGCATCCGGGTGCCGGGCCAACAACTCGGGGAAATGGGCGACAAACCCGATCACGCCCACCAGAAGGTAGAGGGACGCGATCACAATCACGGGCCATGGTCTCTTGCTCTCAGTCATCGCACACCAGTATGCAGCAGGTTCAACGCGTTTCGCCCGCAAATTCTGGTTTCCGACCCTAGTTGAGAGTTGGATAAAATAGGCAAAGAGGATCTTCCATGCCCGCTTACGAATATTTATGTGAAGAGTGTTCCTGCCATTTTGAACAGCGCCAGAAGATGAGCGATGCCGCCGTTGAGCAGTGTCCCGAATGCGGAGGCCGAGTCAAGCGTCTCATCAGCGGAGGAGCGGGAGCTATCACCAAAGGCGCCAGCCAGCAGCCAGCCGCGCCTCCCTGTGGATCAGGCGCATGCTGCGGCGGCGGGATGTGCGGCTTCTCAGAGAACTAGCCGAGTCTAATTCACGAACCGCTTTTTGATGTCGTTTGACGTCAGAAGGTAGGGAATCATCGCTCCCGCATACAGCAGGTATCGCAGAAGGGTGATGTAACCGGCTGACAGGTTCAGATCAGGGAACATAGAGTTGACCGCGGCCACCACAACCACGCGGAACAATACCGTCACAGCGACGTAACCTACCATCAGCATGGGAAACATCTTCCGTTTTGTATAGAACAAGAAGTTCAGTACCAGCGCGCCGACGACAAGCAGCGAGTTTACCCCAATCTCGAAATAGAGCAGGTTCGACAACCCAGGATGACTTTGCAGAAATGGCTGAAACTGCTCGCTGCTCAGTTTTGGCAATTCGTTGTTCACAATTGCCAGAACACGGATGACCGGCATCACGATCAAGCTGATCGCCACCGCCCACAGCCATTTGGAAAATGACGCCTGCCCCGGTGCTTTTGTTGTGCTTTGTGCGCCGAGTGTCGGCACGACCGTTTCGCCCGCTGCTACTGCCACGAGGTTCCTGTTACCGCACATCATGCAAGACGTCACACCATCGGGTATATGCAAACCGCACAGCCTGCACTGAGTCGCCATGGGGCCCTCATCTTGTACTTGGGATTGACCGATCTTCACGGTTAAGCAACTTTACTGTCAATCAAACAAAAGTATTCTTGCTCTGGTTACCTTCACGTCACCCAGCGATCTGTTTACCGGCGATCACGAAACAGGGGGACGTATTTACCAGCGAAGTTCAAAGCGTCATGGGATCGCAGAGAGAACCGGGCAGGCGCAATACCATAGGTGCATGGACGCGACCCTAGGACAGCCTTCCTCCGCCATTCCGGCTGCGGCCATTCGCGTCCTCATCGCCGGGGGAGGCACGGGTGGCCATATCATTCCCGCGCTCGCCGTCGCCAACAAGCTTGTTTCGAAGCATTCAGCTGAGGTGCTGTTTCTTGGCACGCCCCGCGGAATGGAGTCCCGCCTGGTTCCCGCGGCTGGATTCAAATTGCATCTCATCCAGGTCGGGCCGCTGAAGAATGTCTCGCTCGCAACTCGGCTCAGCACCATGCTTGACCTGCCGCGCAGCCTTTTCGCCTGTCGCCGCCTCATACACGAATTCAAGCCGCATGTAGTGTTTGGAGTTGGCGGCTACGCCTCCGGCCCGGGAATGGCCGCTGCCCTCTCCATGCGCGTACCGACGATGGCCTTTGAACCCAACGCGATGCCGGGGCTGGCAAATCGCCTGATTGGCAAGTACGTTCAGGCGGCAGCGGTGAACTTCCCTGCGGCGGCGGTCTACTTCCGAAACGCTGAAGTTACGGGTATTCCGGTACGCCCCGAGTTCTTCAAGCTCCCCCCCGCAACCGGAGACGCACCCCATCTTCTTGTCTTTGGCGGATCGCAAGGTGCGCGCCTCTTCAACACCACTCTGCCCTCCATTGCGCGCGCATTGCTCGACGCTGTTCCCCGACTCACCATTCTTCATCAGGCGGGAGCGCGGAACGCCGACACCACGGAAGCGGCCTACCGCGAGAGCGGAGCCGATCCAGGGCGCTGTCAGGTCAGCGGATTCCTCGATGACATGCCCGCTCGGTTTGCCCACGCCAACCTCGTCATGGCACGAAGCGGCGCCTCCACCGTTGCCGAACTCGCCGCCGCAGGCAAGCCTTCACTCCTCGTTCCGTTCGCGGCGGCAGCAGATGACCACCAGACCCGCAATGCCGAAGAGATGGTGAAAGCCGGAGCCGCAGTCATGTTGAGGGAATCGGACCTCGCCAATCCGGGCAGCCTGCTCGATTCGCTTGTGGGTCTCCTGCAATCGCCCGACCGCATCAGCGCAATGTCGTCTGCCGCGCTTACTCAGGCTCACCCCGATGCGGCAGAAGCCATCGCCGACCGCATCGTTTCGCTCGCAAAATGAAAAGGCCCGGATGCGGAAGCACCCGGGCTGTTGAGGTTTTGAATCAGGCTTGCGCCTTAGCGATGACCGCCTCCACCGTGGAAGCCGCCACCCCCGTGGAATCCCCCACCACCGCCATGGAAACCGCCGCCGCCATGAAATCCGCCGCCGAAGCCGCCTCCAGCGTGTCCGCCGTACCCACCATGGGCGCCGCCAAACCCGCGAGGAACTACTCCGCCTCTATATCCGTAGCCACCACGGTACCCGCCGTAGCCGCCGCGATAGCCGTACCCGCTCCGGTATCCATGACCGCCGTACCAGCCCCTTCCGCCATACCAGCCTCGTCCGCCATACCATCCGTGGCCGTAGTAGGCGTGACGCCATCCCCATCCGTACCATGGGCCTGCCCCAAGGAACACGCCGCCAACAAACCAGTTGGGACCATAGTAGCCGTAAGGTGCGCAAGTATATGGATAATATGGGTAGTAGCCCCATTCGCATACGGGCGGCCCGTAATCGACCGGCGCCTCCACTACTGCGGGACCAACCCCTATGCCAACTGCGACTTGCGCATTGGCTTTCACGGCAAACGGCAACGCCAGAATCATCGCGAACAGGCCTAACTTTAAGCTCTTCATTTAGCGTCCTCCCGTGCTGCCCAGCCTCTCTTGCGGACCAGGATCCATTCGTCAGCACCGCCGGCTTCACCATGGACTGACCGGCTGCTGTACATTTGAACAACTGTACAGCGAATAAGTTGCGGTCCGATTCCCAACTTTCCAGACGGACTCACACAACCAGTTCTGAGGTACGATTGCCTGCATGTTGATGCGGCTACCCATTTCTCCGGCCGTAGCGCTTGTCGTTCTCGGCGTCTTTTCCGCAGCAGAGCCTTCCACCAACCCCATTCCCGCCTTTGAGGTCGCGTCGGTTCATCGGGTGGTAATGGATGCGCCTGGGGGGGAGGGGGTACCCGGTCGCAGATCCAGACTGCACCAGACAGCCTCGTCCTGCGCAACATCGACCTCGACGAGATGATCGAATGGGCCTACGGGGTTCAGCACAACCAGCTCAGCAACCCAGGCGCGCTCCACAACCACCGCTATGACATCCGCGCCCGGACAGCCGCTCCCGTTTCTGAACAAACTCTCCGCGTCATGCTTCAGAACCTGCTCGCTACCCGGTTCAGTCTCAAGCTTCACCGAGAGCAGAAGCCGACCTCTGTGTACGAACTCGTCGTCGCGAGAGGGGGACCCAGACTTCCGCCCAACAAGGCGGACAAACTGCCCGCCTCCTATCCACGCGAGACCTTTCCCCGCGCCATCGACGGCAGTTTTGTTTTCACAAATACCTCCATGCAGGAGTTTGCGCAGCAACTCACCGAACTCCGCGGCATCGACCTTCCCGTCCTCGACCGGACCGGAATCCCCGGCGTCTACGACATCACCCTCAAGGGAGCGGCCGCCGCTGTCCGCGATCCAAATGGACCTTCGCTCCTGACATTGATACAGGAGCAACTCGGGCTCAAACTGGCTGCCGCAAAAGATGCTATTGAAGTCGTGGTAATCGATCAGGCAAACGAACCCTCGGGAAACTGAAAGATCTGAATCGGAGTGGAATTTTGCCCCTGTTCATTTCCGAGCACAACTCGCCAGTCGAATCTCTGAAGCGCTCAGGACGAATTTGTTCCTCACTTTTTCAGTTATTTCACAAATGACAAGATTCTCCGGCGAACCGCTCGCCTCTTCATTGCGTACTCTCAACTAGCAGCGATCCGTATCGCCCGCCCCGGCGCAAAGTTTCGGAGGTCAATCCATGAGCGTTCTCTTGCAGGATCTGCGATTCGCTGTTCGTCAAATGGCGAACCGGCCGGGTTTCACGGCCATCATCCTCCTTACCATGGCTCTCGGTATAGGAGCCAACGCCGCCATCTTCAGCGTGCTTGATGCGGTCCTCCTCCGCCCTCTTCCGTACAACCAGCCTGAAGGGCTAATCAAGGTGTGGACCCGCTTCACCGGAATTGGCGCGCCGAATGATCAGAACTGGGTCTCCGCCCCCGAATTTCGCGACCTTCAGCAACTGAATCACAGCTTCTCTGACCTCGCTGCGATGACCGGAGGCTCGTTCAACCTCGGTATCAAGGGCAGCCCACAGCGCGTTGTTGGCGCGGCCATCACGCCAAATCTCTTTCCCATGCTGGGCGTTCAACCCCAGCTCGGCCGCAACTTCCTGCCCGAGGAAGCTCAGCCAGGCCGAGATCACGAAGTCATCCTGAGTTATCCGATCTGGCGGCGAGTCTTCGCCGGCAATCCCAAGATCGTTGGCTCTACCATTCGCATCGACGGCACGCCATATTCGGTGGTCGGCATCATGCCGGAGGGTTTCGCGTATCCCAGCGAAGCGGAAGTCTGGGGACCGCTCGCGTTTAGTCCTGACGACTTGAGTGAAAACAGCCGCGGAAGCCACGGTCTCGAAGTTCTAGGCCGCATCAAACCGGGCCTATCGCTTGCACAGGTGCAGTCCGACATGGGCCGCGTTTCTCGCACCATGATCGAGCAGCATGCATCGTACCCATACACCAAGTTCAACTTCGGAATCATCCTGCATCCGCTCCTCGAAGAGACCGTTGGTGACGTGAAGCCTTCGCTCATGGTTCTCATGGCCGCGGTGGGCCTTGTACTTCTCATTGCCTGCGCCAACATCGCGAACCTGATGCTCACCCGCTCCACTGAGCGCCAGCAGGAGATGGAAACCCGCCTCGCTCTTGGCGCCACGGGCGATCGTCTAGCCCGTCAGCTTGTGACAGAAAGCGTTGCCCTGGCTGTTGCCGGAGGTTTGCTGGGCCTCGCCATCACTCCGCTGATACTTCGAGGACTGGTTGATCTCGCGGCCAAGAGTCTCCCACGCACGGTGCACACCTCGATCGATCTCCGCGCCCTGGCCCTGACGGCAGCTGTCTCGGTGCTCACTGGGATTCTCTTCGGTCTCGCCCCGGCCATGCAGGCAGTGCGAAAGCGCAGTTTCGACGTTCTCAAAAGCGGCCGTAACACGGAAGGCAAACGTCCAAAGCGCCTTCGCAGCGCGCTCGTCATCAGCGAAACCGCCTTCTCGCTTCTGCTCGTCGCCGGAGCGGGCCTTCTTATCCGCAGCTTCGAGCAAATCCTCAAAGTCGACCCCGGCTTCCGTCCAGATGGCGTGCTCACCATGCGCGTGTCGCTGCCAGACGCCACCTATAGCAAGCCCGAACAGATCCGCACCTTCTACTCGTCCCTGCTCGAACGCGTGCAGCATCTCCCTGGAGTGCAGTACGCTGGCGCGACCTCAGGCTTGCCACTGAGCGGGCAGGGAGGATCAGGAACGACGACCATCGACACGCAGTCTGTTGCGCCAGAAAATAGAACGCCGGAAGCAGACCGGCGCACGGCTACCCCGGACTACTTCAAGGCGATGAACATTCCACTGGTGCGCGGGCGCTACTTTGAGCCACGCGATACCGAGGGCACACCGGCCGTGGCTATCGTTGATGAAAGCCTCGCCAATACCTATTGGCCAAACGAGGATCCCATCGGCAAGCGGGTTTACTTTGGTGCAGGGCAGCCGAACCCTAAATGGCTAACTGTGGTTGGTGTCGTTCGGCATGTGCGTAACCGCACCCTTGAAGCTCGCTCACGTGTAGAAGTGTATGTCCCCGAAAACCAGCTGCCTTTCAACGGGATGACTCTCGCTGTCCGCACATCGACCAACCCCTTGAGCCTGGTGCCGACGATTCAGCGCGAAGTCGCTGCCATCGATCCCGACTTGCCCATTTACCGAGTCCGCACCATGAATGAAGTCATGGGTGATTCGCTCGGACGCCGCCGCCTCGCTCTCATTTTGCTTGCAGGGTTTGCAGGTCTTGCACTTCTGCTCGCCGCCATCGGCATTTACGGAGTGACATCCTACGGCGTGGCACAACGCAAAACGGAGATCGGCGTCCGCATGGCGCTCGGCGCCAACCGCAGCCAGGTGCTCAGCATGATCCTTCGTTCCGGCATGACCACGATCGCCATCGGTCTTGCGCTTGGCGTAGTTCTCTCCCTCGCCCTAACGCGCCTGATGAGCGGTCTACTCTTCTCCGTTCACGCTTCCGATCCTCTCGCGCTGGCAGGCGCGGCGTTTGTTCTCGTCATTGCCGCCATGATCGCCATCCTCATCCCTGCCCGCCGCGCCACAAAGGTCAACCCCATGTCCGCGCTTCGTTACGAATAGAAGCAAGGCCTCATGATCTTTTTGCCATTGCCGTCAATCTGACCGAATCAGATTGACGTCCAGTATTTCTTCGCGCATATTGAATTAATGAACGACCGCAGCTTTCTCGGCGAGTTCGAACTCATGCTCTTGCTCACCATCGTCCAACTGGGAGACGATGCGTATGGGGTGCCCATCTCCCGCGAACTCGAACGGCACCGCGGCCGCAGCGTCTCTGTTGGCAGTGTTTACGCAGCTTTGGAACGCCTGGAAGGGAAGGGGCTTGTCACTTCAACTCTCGGCGACCCGACACCAGAACGCGGCGGCAAAGCGAAGCGCTACTTTCTCATCACGAAGGAAGGTATGCGCCAGGTCCGGGAGACCCGGCGTGTACTCACGAAGCTCTGGAAGACTGTTCCTGACCTCAAATCCGACATGCTGGAGGGCTGATGAACCGCAGAGAACCGCCCCTGCTCGCCACCTGGGCCCTTGAACACCTCGCTGCCGGCGAACGTGATCAGGCACTTACGGGCGATCTGTTGGAAGTCTTCCACCAGGACGAATCGAGAGCCTGGTACTGGCATCAGGTCCTCTCCGCTTGCGCCTTGTCGTGGCTCAGGGCTTTGCAGGCGCGCGGTTCGTTGCTGGTTTTTGCGATTGCATGGTCTGCCGCTGCGCCAGCGTGGACAGCGGTTATCGACCGCACACTGCACAACGCCCGCATTCTAGGCGGAACGTGGCAGATGGACTGGCCCTTCTCCTCACTTTCTCGTTTCAGCATCTGGATCGCTCTCAATTTCGTCTTCCTCTGGAGCGGAATACTCGTCTACTTCCTCGTTCAGCCGCGCACCGTAAAGTTGCTTCCGTGGAAGGAGGTTCGCCGTCCATTTCTCGTTGCCGCAGCTATCCTGATTCCGCTCTATTTCTGGACGTTCATTCTGATGAACCTCGTCGACTACCCAGGTGTCGCCGTCGATCGCGCCAGTGTGGGCGTAGTAAGCGGGTTGATCGATATCCGCATGTGGGCGAATGTTGTCCGCATGCCGTATTTCCTGACTCTGCTTTTTGCGCTCTGGCAGTTCGTTCCTCGATTCACGCGCCCGACTCAAGACAACGTCCATGCAACTCCACCGGCACCGCCATCGCTTCCCGAGCAAGCATCGCCGCCGCCAACTGTCGAACCTGCTGATCTGGTCCGGTTTTTCATCCTCCTCGTCAGCGCTGGTCTTCTGAACGCAATGCTGGCCGCGGTGATTCTGTGCCACCTGCCGAACGCGCACACGCCGAGCATCAGCTCCCTCACAATGCGTGCGATCTTCTACGTCGTTACAGGGGCCTTGGGAGGCGTGTTCGGCACCTGGCTCTACTGGAAGCACCCCTCGTGTCCATTCCGTGATTCAACCGTGTTGCCGTTCCCTCTGTTTGCGCTGGTCTGTGCGGCTGGATGGGTCTGGGTCCCACCCGTAGTGCTCTTCTTCGAGCAGGTCTCGCCCGGAGCTGCGCTCGTTGCCACGATTGGCGCGTTCATTCTCGGAGTCGGTTTGCGCAGCACCACGGAATTCGTGTTTGTCCCCGCGGCTTCCGGACAACCATGGCCTTTGTACGGCCATACAGACCTTTTCGTAGACTCCCTTTACCGCCCGCCACTCGATGCCCACGGATACATCATTGCCCTTGGTCTCTATGCTGCGGGCGCAGCCTTGCTCGCGCATTCGAACTACACCGCGGCAGCGCTGCTCGCGCTCACTGCCTTCCTCTTCGGCTGGAAGGTCACCGTTCCGCGCGGCACATCGCAATCCGCGAGACAGGCATCACGACGAGCAGCCACGCGACTCGCACGGGTTGTGATTCCCGCCGTCCTCGTAACCGCGTGGGCACTGCTGGAGGGCGTCGCCCATCGCAATCACCTTGCTGAAGTGGAAGCTTTGCCACTTTCTCCCGACGCGGCCGCTTCGCGCGATACAGCCAGGCGCAATGGCACGACGTCCTTCGGTCCCGGCGGTTTCGAGAGCCTGATTCTCTGGCCTACTCCGCCCAAGAAGCAGATCCTCGCGCCCATACCCGCTCCTAATCCCTTGCTGGCACTCGGTTCGAAGCGCCCGCTTGTGATTCGGTTTGATGGAGATTACCGCTACGTGCAGAATCCCAATCAGCCGCCCGGACCGCACGCCCATAAGTCGCATGCTTCGCCGCTCCAGGTAAACATCCATTCAAACAACGGCGTCGGTGTCTTCATGAGTGCGCATCAGGAACTCGCGTCTCCGATTCCTATATCACGCTGTCGCGAAATCCAGGTCGAGGTTGCCAACGAAGACAACCGCCAGGGCATGATCTTTCTGGGACTGCTGATCAAAGACTCATCCAGCCATAAGGATGCATACTTCCTGGGCCAGCAGCTCATCGCTTCGACCAGCCCAATCAACTTCATGATCAAAATGGCCCCGGTATCAGAATCTCTGCGTTTCAAAATACCGGCCGGCGCAAGCCTCAACAAATTCGACGAGATCACGGTGCTCATACTCCCCGACATCGAACACCAGTTTGTAGCTCCGAAGATTGCAATTCGCCAGTTCGAGCTTCTTCGTCGCTGATGCCAGCTTTGAAAAAAGAACGGCCTCCCCGTGAGGAGAGGCCGCGAGGCAATTCAGACAGATGAACCGACGATCTCTATCTAACGAACTGTATCTATAAAAATCGAGCTCTAAACTTTACTCACTTACCGGCGCCAGTGATCATGATCCCGGTCGCGGTGATCGTCGCGATCGAACCGGCGATGATCGTCGCGATCATAGAAGCGGTGGTCGCGATCCCGGTCGTAGCGCCTGAAATCATCGCGATCGAAGTGGCGATAGTCGCCGCGGCCATAGTAGCTGTAGCTCACGCCGCCCACGTAGTTCCAATATCCCGGTACCCAATAGCCGCCATCGTAGTACCCATTCACCCACGCATATCCTGGACCAGGGCAGGGAGGAATGTAGGCTGAGTCTCCGACACCTATCGCAACTCTCCACTGGGCTGCTTCCGCCGTGTTTGTGCCAAGCACCAATCCACCGGCGAGAACTGCTGCTCCGAGTACCCATTTTCCTATGCTCTTCATAAATACCTCCGTCCCTCGGGACTTTATCCGAACTGCCGACCAGCCCTGGAAGCTTGGCTCTTGCTGCTTCCTGCCGCGCCGTTCATGTCTTGTACAGACACGGTTCTGTGCGAAGGTTGCGGATTCGAATATGAAATAAATAGCTGAATCTTTTACCACTTTCGTGTGTCAAATAGCCGGTTGATCTTAAGTCAACGTTAAGGTTCGCCGGCCCTTTCCGGATCATCTTTGGCCGCAGCGGAAATTGTTAAGTGTCGGCGATTGACTAGCGATTCAGGAGGCTCCTGTGCTCGTTGTCCGAAAAGAAGATCTGCCATTCATTGGCAGCTCATACCGGTTCGTTGGCGGCGATCATGCGGATGTTGGAATCTCGATGTTCCTCGTTGAAGCGAAGCCCGGCCGTGGAGCGCCATTGCACTGTCATGACTACGACGAGATCATTTTGATTCAGGAAGGAACCTCGCGCTTCGTGGCAGGAGACGAGACCCGCGACACCTCGCCGGGCGAAATCATTGTAGTCAAGGCTGGAACACCTCATGGGTTCGTGAATGCCGGTTCCGGCATCCTGCGGCAGACCGATATTCATCTGGCGCCGCAATTCAAACAGACAAACCTTGCTCCTACCTCGACTTCGCGTGCAGCCGGACTGCCGGAGTGATTTTCGGTTTGCTCTGTTCATATTTCTGACGGCGATCTCCAACAGTTCTGCATCATCGCCGGGCTCTACCACCCAATCTGAGCACTTGCCGGATTCCGCAGCGTAAGCGGCTCCTTCCAAAGCAACACGGCGCGCGCCGGAGCCATCCATGCCGCTGTGATGTGATCGGACGACCATCGCCCCACTTCTGCTCTGGCACCGTTCAGGTTTCACGTCCGCCCAGTCTTCTTTCCCCTTTAATAAGGTCCGGCCGGTTCCACTTATTCTTCATTCAGTACCGGCCAGACGCGTCTTCGCTTATTGCTGCACCACTTCTGTCGAAACCTGCACATCCATGCGCCTGCCATCTCGGGTCTCCAGCGAACCCAGCAGCGCCGGCTTCGCGGAAATCAGCGCTGATTGCGACTCCAGCACTGATTGATCCACAACAGGATCTTGAATTCCTACATTCGACTTCTGCTCAGAGACGCTTGTCTGCTCGATCTTCGACATAAGCCGCAAGCCCTCGCCATAACCTTCGATGGATGCCTCCACGCTCAGCCCGATGTCTGCATATTGGAATTGCGTATTAGATGGTTCGGCGCTGCCGACCTTATACGATCCGGTCATGATAGGGACGCGCGAACCTTGCTTTGCCGATCCTCTTCTCCCTGGGGTAACCAGAATCGTGATGTGCCTCGCCTCGCTATGGCCGTCACTGATCGTGTAAGTGACGCGGTAGACATGCTGCGGCTTGTCCAGGTCCTCCAGGATTCTCTGCGCCTGCGCCAGATCTTCCGGTCGCCCGCTGACGGCCAACGCGTTTTCGGTAGCGGCGTAGTAGATCTTTGCATCTGGAACCGTGTTGCGCATCGTTGTTTGAATGTCATTGGCGGCATTCTGACTGGTGGCATTTTTCAGATGAAATGTCTGGTAACTCATTGGCTGCTTTTCTGATCCCTGGGCTGCCGAGCCCGGAGCGCTCCAGACCGCGATTGCTGCCACGGCTGCCGTCGACAAGACATACGCCTTCTTATATCTCCACATTGCAAGCCTCTCCATTTTCAAGTTTTTGCCCTGCATACACCTGACGCGTTCTGTTTTCAAGCGCTCGCAAAGTTGTTCGGAATTATCACAATCGGGTTATATTGCATCGAACCCAACAAGACGATAAGGACGCCAGATCCGTCCAATCGATACTCATGCGCACACAGGTTCCCAGTGCGATCTTCCTCGCCATCATGCCGCTCCTCGGCATGCCGGGCCTCCTCCGCGCCCAACAGGTGGATGCCTCCGCCGTAATTCATGACCTCGATACAGCCAATGTCTCGCGCCACACAAACCTGCTGGAATACACAAATCTCGAGCACTACGTGGTGTATCGAGGAAAGGACCAGCAGCCCGCCGCGGAGATGACGGTTCGCGTCAGTTACAAAAAGGGAGCAGGGAAGAGCTACACAATTCTTAAGCAATCCGGCTCAGGCGTGGTGCTCAAGTATGGTCTGCACCCACTCCTCGAAAACGAGAAGGCGATCAACGACCCGGCCAGGGTGGCACAGTCGTGGTTCACGTCTGCCAACTACGATATGCAGCTCAAGCCGGGAGTGACCCGCATCATCAACGGCCGTAACTGCCTTGCCGTTGCTATCTCTCCTCGGCATAAGGCGCCGAACCTGGTCGAAGGCACGCTCTGGGTTGATGTGCGAGATCACTCTCTCGTCGAAGTAGATGGCGTCGCGTCCAAGAAACCTTCGGTATTTGCCGGAACCACAAAGATGACACGCAGCTACGTCAAGATGACCGGCTACGCCATGGCCACGCACGCCCAAGCCGAATCCTCAAGTTTCCTTTTCGGCCGCACTGCTGTCACCATCGACTACAGCGATTATCATTTCCGCCTGCGCTCTGCTGAGTAGGACCGGACCCGCATCAGCCTGCGCAAAGATACGCTGCCCCTTCGCATTTATCTGCTCCACATGCGCTCGCGTATCGGAAGGGCAACGGCCATCGCGTCATGTCGGCACTTCCGGAATCGCCCGGGATCTTCTTCAGTACCCCAGCCCGCGCACCACGCTTCGAATCCGCTCTGCGCTCTCATGAAGCCCGCTCTCCTCGTCTACGGTCATGGGAATTGGCAGCGGCGCTTCCAGTCCGTTCCGTCCCACAATTCGCGGCAGGCTCAGGCACACATCTTCCATACCTCTGAAGTGGCAAAGCTGCCCGCTCACCGCCAGCACGCGGCGTTCGTTATGCAGAATGGATTCGAGGATGTTGCAGACGGCCAATCCCACCGCATAGTTCGTCGCGCCCTTGCCCTGGATCACTTGATAGGCGGCTTCTTTCACGTTCTTGACGATGCTGTCCTTGTCGGCCGCCGTAAGACGTCCATGCCCGGGCACGCTCCACTGGCTCAGCGGAATCGACCCGATCGTCGCGCTTCCCCACAGCGGAATCTCCGAGTCACCATGTTCGCCGGCGATATACGCATGCACGTTCTGCACAGCGACGTTGCAGTGCTTCGCAACCAGATACCGAAACCGCGAGCTGTCCAGCACTGTTCCCGACCCAATCACGTTCTGCCACGGCAACCCCGTCAGCTTGAGTGCGATCTCGGTGACGACATCAACTGGATTCGTGACCATAAGCAACAGCGCATCCGGAGCGACCCGCATAACGTCGGGTAGAAGCTTTTTACAGATACCGGCATTCGCTTCCGCCAGATCCATACGGGTTTGTCCCGGCTTCTGCTTTGCGCCCGCGGTCATTACCACCACGTCCGATCCGCGCAGCACCTCGACGTCGTCAGAGCCCTCGACCCTTGCCTGGGGTACGAAGAGCAATCCGTGATTCAGGTCCAGAACCTCGGCGTCGACCTTCGAGCGAGCAATATCGAACAGTCCGATCTCCCGCGCCACACCACGAATCAGCGCCGCGTAGGCGATCGTCGCCCCTACGCTTCCAGCTCCGATAATTCCAATCTTTGCCATCGTCCCCTCGCCCGACCCGCGAGATTCAAATCGCCTTGCGCCTTCCACTGCCGACACAGCGACATCAGTGCTTGTTACTCACTACTCATGCGCGCGCGTTCCCCAGACCCCCAGTCCCAGCCTTTTCACGCCCACTCGCCATTTCGCATCAGCGGCTCAACCGTTCCGGTCGCCGTTACTCCATCAATATCCAGTTTGTCTGAACCGATCATCCAGTCCACGTGGATCAGGCTATCGTTGGCGCCTTTTGCCGCAAGCTCTTCCTTGCTCAGCTTGTCGCCATCTTTCACGCACGAAGAGTACGCCTGTCCGAGCGCGACGTGGCTCGCCGCATTCTCATCGAACAATGTATTCAGAAACACCATTCCACTGGCCGCGATCGGCGACGACGCCGGTACCAGCGCGACCTCGCCCAGCCTGCGCGCGCCATCGTCTGTGTCGATCAGCTTGCGCAATACTTCTTCTCCGCGGCTGGCATGAGCCTCAACGATTCGGCCCTTCTCGAACCTCACCTGGATACCTTCGATCATCGTCCCCTGGTGCGACAGCGGTTTGGTAGCCGTCACGGTTCCATCCGCACGATCTTTATGCGGCATGCTGAACACTTCTTCAGTCGGCATGTTCGGAATGCAATAGATCCCGTTGCCCGCCGTTGTCCCGCCGCCCATCCACACATGATCGTTTGCAAGGCCCAGCGTAAAGTCGGTACCGGGCCCGCGATACTTCAGCGCCGCATACCGCTTTTCATTTAGATACGCTGCCCGCTTCTGCAAGCCGGCATCGTGCCGCTTCCAGTCGCTAACCGGGTCTTCCACGTTTATCCGCGTCGTTCTGAAAATTGCATCCCAGAGCCTCTCCAGTGCCGCAGCTGGTGCGTCATTGGGAAACAGCTGTGCCGCCCATGCGGGCGTTGCGCTCGACACGATGGTCCAGTTGATCTCGTGACGCGTAATCAGTTCCAGAGCCGGCCTGTACGCCGTCGATACAGCGCGATTCGCCCGGCCAACCTTATCCGGATCTTCATTGGACAACAGCGATGGATTACCGCCCGCAATGGCCAGCCGCGCCGCTCCGATTTTGAACGCCGCCCCCATACCGTCGTAGAGCCACTTTGACGCCTTGTCGAATGCCGCATCTGGTGCGAAGTGATAGCGCATCAGCGCCGCCTCATCATCCGCATACAGTGTCGTCACCAAGTGGGCGCCCGCTCGATAGGCCTGCTCAGTGATCCGCCGCGCCAGCGGAACAGCATCCAGCGATGCCGTCATCACCAGTTCCTGTCCCTCTTTCAGCCCCAACCCTACCTTCACCGCAACTTCCGCAAGCAAGTCAAGTTTTTGCTCATGAGTGCGGTCAACCGCTGTCGCCGTAGTTCCCACTTTGCACCTCCAACCGGCCAAGTATCTCCGCAAAGCGCAGCCTGCTCCGGCGCTTCCGCGTCTTCCTATTTTAGGGGTTCATATCGCCCATACAGAATTCTGTATGCCCCTAATGTGCTCTCCCGCAGGTCCTTGCTCATCTTCATGGACTTCTTACTTCTCACCCCGTAAACTAACCCAACTGTTCCATCCGTTGCACTAGGGCCGAATCTCCTTCCGTCGTGACCTGGGGATCAACTGAGCTGGGAAGGCTTACCTGTTCGATCGCTCACCCATGTCTACGCAAGAACACATCTCGCCCAGCGCCTTGCCCGATGAGCAGGATCTGCTGCGCGCGTTCTTCGATGCCACCATCGACTTTGTCTATATCAAAGATCTGCACGGCGCTTACATTGCCATGAACTCGGCGGGCATCCGTGCTCTGAATCGCACCGCAGACCAGATCATCGGAAAAACCGACTTCGATCTCTTCTCCCCGGAAACCGCAGCCTTGTGGCAAGCCGAAGATCTTCGGATTTTTCAGCAGCGCAGTTCCATTTCGCTTGAGCAGGAAGTGAATCTCGGTGGAAGAATGACCTGGCTTCACACCGTCAAGGCTCCATGGCTCGATGCCACCGGTCAGGTGATTGGTATCGTTGGCGTCTCTCGAGATGTCACGGGTCGCAAGACGACGGAAAGCGCATTACGCACTGTCGAATCTCGTTTCAAGAAGCTCTTCGCCTCCGATCTCATGGGCATCCACATCCCCGACCGTTTCGGAGCCATTACAGAGGCTAACGACGAGTTCCTTCGCATCATCGGTTATACCCGCGATGACCTTGAAGCTGGAACAGTCCGCTGGGATACGATGACTCCACCGGAATATGCAGCCGTCGACCAGGCTCATATTGCCGAAGCCGCCGAACGAGGCTCTTGCACTCCCTATGAAAAGGAATACGTCCGTAAAGACGGTTCCCGCGTACCCATCATGTGCGGCTATACGCTCCTCGAAGGCTCGTCGGACCAGTATATTGCCTTCATCCAGGACTTGACGGCCCTCAAGAAGAGCGAAGAAGCTCTTCGCCAGGCAGAAAAGCTTGCGACTGCCAGCCGCTTTGCCGCCAGCATGGCGCACGAAATCAATAACCCGCTTGCTGCGGTCACCAATCTTATCTACCTCGCACTCACCGACAACAAACTGGATCCAGCTACGCGCGAAATGCTGCAGACCGCGGATAAGGAATTGGAACGAGTCTCGCGGGTGGTTACGCAAACGCTGCGATTTCACAAGCAACTTACGGCACCGGTGCGCGCGGATCTCTCTGAAATCATGAATTCCGTTTTTCCGCTCTTTTCATCGCGTCTAGATCAAACAGGCGTCGTGATCGCGCGGGAGTATTCACCTGGGCAGACCCTCTTCTGCTTTCATAACGACCTGCGCCACGCTTTCGCGAACCTCGTGGGGAACGCCCTGGATGCATCGCAGGCGGGAGGACGCATTCGCGTTCGGATTCGCAAAGCGTTGCGATGGACTGAAATCCCGGAGCAGGGGATCGCAGTCACCATCGCGGACACTGGGCATGGCATTCCCGAAGCCATGCGCAAGCGCCTCTTTGAGCCATTCCTCACCACGAAAGAAGAGACCGGTACCGGGCTTGGCCTCTGGGCAACGCAGAGCATTGTTCACAAGCACCGCGGCAGTATTACGGTCCGCACGTCAACTCAATCCAAAAGTCATGGCACGACCTTCAGGCTGTTCTTCCCTTACGAAGGCATCCAGCCTACCGGTGCGGCCTGACTGCGGAAAGCAGACTTCTTCCCCTCTCGTGTACTGCATCGATGCCCTCTCTCGCTCGGCATCTTGACTCGCCATTCCGCACAGTACATGCTCGGTTCGTCTGCCAAAATGCATGCGCTTGCCACGAAGTCGTTGGGGATTGTCTCTGTCCTCGTCTGCTGCCTGACCCTCAAGCCAGACGCCCTGAACCTCGCGCCGCCATCCGGAAGGATGAGCGTGCTGCCCCCTCGCACGCTCTGGGTCTGGGAGCGCCGCGAGAACCTCGGCGGAATCGATCCACGCACCACCGCCATCGCCACGCTCGACAGCACCCTTCTTATCGGGCGTGGTGTCACCGTCATACCTCGTCGCCAGCCGGTTATCTATCCCGATCGAGTGAGGCGAATCTCCGTCATCCGAATTGAGGCTCCCGGTGATATCGCTCCAGGTCTCGAGGGTCCTACCGCGTCGCTGATCGTCGACCTCGCCTCCAATGATCCGCATATCGCCGCACTGCAGATCGACTTCGATGCACGACGCTCCCAGCGTCCTTTTTACGCGCGCCTTCTTCGCGAAGTGCGCCGCCGCATGCCGCCCTCTCTGCCCCTCTCCATGACTGCGCTGGCCTCGTGGTGCACCTACGACGATTGGCTTAGCGGCCTTCCCGTCGACGAAGCCGTTCCCATGTTTTTCCGCATGGAACCTGACCGCCGCTTTGCCTCTCGCCATATGCCGCAGTTCCGCATTCGAGAGCGCCTCTGTGCCAACAGCATCGGCGTGTCCACGCGTGAGCCGTACGACGATGTGCTCACAGGCAAGCGCGTCTACATCTTCCCTGATCGCGGATGGCGTCAGGATCTGCACCTGATCAGCGAAACCAATCTGACGCAAAGGACCCAGCCATGAAGCGGCCAATCTCCCTCCTGCCTCTTGCAGTTGCAGCAGTCTTCCCGTTCATCTCCGTACAGGCATGCGGGCCCTTCTTTTCAGAGGACGTCTTCGTCCGTAAGATGGGTGCCGATCGCCCCGCCGACTTCCTTGCAGGAAAACTCGGTGTCCTTCTGCCCACTTACAACCGCGCTGACCTCACCTTCGCCTATCGCTATCTCAACGGGGGCACCCTCAGCCCGGAAGAGCAGAAACCCTATCTGCCCGCCCGGTCTGCCGACGAGCAGCCGAAGGAAATCCAGCCTGCGGGCCCCAACCCGGTCTACTACAACGAGCCCGTCGGCCCCGCCGATGAATGGGTAGACGCCCGCGGGCACTATGCAGGGGCGAATCCGGATGTCCATCCCGTTAAGCAATTCAACACGGTCTACCGGGCCGGTTTCATCCTTGCCGGTGAATACGACAATTGCCAGGCCGACGCTTTTCGCACCGCCATTGCTACTCTCGAAAATCGCGCAAAGTCCTGGGGTCCGCATAGTCCGGAACTCGCAGACTGGATCAGCGCTCAGGATGCGGTCTTTTCCAATTGCGGAGGTCCCAGAGATTACTTCCCTCCAGAGCAGAAGCCCGTCATCCACCCTGCCCAGCCCTCTGATGCGCCCGCGAACGCTCCACTCCTTCTCCGGCAGGATCGGGCGTATCAAAAGGCCGCGGCGCAGTTCTATGCAGCGCAGTTCGCCCAGTCCCGTGCCGGCTTTCAGGCCATTGCGCAAGATAACGCGTCACCCTGGCACGGCATCGCTCGTTATCTGGTGGCGCGCACCCTTATACGCGAAGCGTTTCTCAGCGCGAAGAAAGATGACGCGCAAGAGGGCATGGCCGACTTCAATTCTGACCTCATGAAGCAGGCACAGCAGGCGCTCGAGTCCATGCGCAACGAGCACCTTCCCGGCATCTCACCGCACGCAGTCCAGCAGATGCTCAACCTGGTCCGCCTTCGTACCGAACCAGAGGCGCGCCTCAGCGAGATCTCCGCTGCGCTAGCTGGTCCAAAACCCGACCCCGACTACAAGCGGGACCTTGAAGATCTCAACTGGTATCTGAATAACAAGCTTGATCAGACTGCGATCCGCTCAGATTTCGGAGCCGAAGAATATGGCGGCAGATCTCTGCCCGACTTCGATGCCGCATTCAACGACGCTGCCGACTTGGGCTCGGCATCGCCTCTCATCGACTGGCTCATCAGCTTTCAGTCTCCATCGGACGCTGCGAAGCAACATGCACTGCAAGAGTGGCAGCAACATAAAGCCAGTCTGCCCTGGCTCGTGGCCGCCGTCTCCAAGGCGTCCCCAGAGGACTCTCAGGTTTCCGCTCTTCTCAGCGCCGCCACGCACATCCCTCCGTCTTCTCCCGCGTGGGCAACCGTTACTTATCATCGCTTGCGACTGCTGATCGATACCGGCCATGCGGCCGAGGCGAGAAGGGAACTCGCGTCGGCGTTTCCCAAAGTGCAGGCGATTGGGAACGATTCAGTACTTAATCTCTTCACCGCGCTCCGCATGCGCACCGCTCCTACTCTCGAAGATGCTCTTGCCGACGCACCTCTCAGGATCCTCGAAGCTTCGTCAGAGCAGCAAGCGGCCCTCGACGAATGCTTCCAGGTCATGCAGGATCCAAAACGCAAGTATGACTGCCGAGAGGACAAAGGAACCCTGCAATTCAGCCGCGACGCTGCCGACATCTTGAACAACGCGCTCCCGATCGACACTCTCGCCCAGGCCGCCAGATCGAAGGCGCTTCCCGCACCCCTCAACCAGTCTGTTGCCATGGTCACGTGGGTACGCGGCGTCTTGCTCAAAAACGAGAAACTCGCAGCCCAGATGCTTCCGCTCCTGCCGCGGAAGCTTCAACAGCAGGCTGGGACCAGCGCAGGGTTTCATTGGCAAATGGCCATCCTGCGCAATCCAGGTCTTCGTCCGTACCTCGATCCCGGTGTTCAGCGCTCCGCTTCCTACGACTTCGTTGAAAGCTTCGCCGATAACTGGTGGTGCGCTAACTGGGGTTCTGCCTACTCCCAGAAGAATGCTCCGCGCCCCGCTGAGTCTGTTGCTTTTCTCACCTCTGCAACAAGAGCGGCGGGCGAGAAAGAAACTGCAGCCCTGCTCGCTCTCGGCAGTGCGGACGAGTATCTAGGTTCACGGGTCCTCGACTACGCTCATGCTCATCCGGATGATCCCGACGTTCCCGAGGCTCTCTACCTGACCCTGCGCATGATTCGCTACGGCTGTTATCACGCATCCTCTGAGGTGGACGCAAACAAGCAAGACGACCGAGTAGCCACGATTGCGCGTGAAGTCGGAGCGGTGATGCGCCAGCGTTACTCCACCAATCCGTGGACCAGGAAAGCGGCTCCATATGTCTGGCCTGCAAAGAAAATCGGCTGAAGGATGCACCTTCAGCCGTCGTTCCCGCTTATAAAAGTCTCAATCCGCGAGCTTCATCACCAGGTACGTGTACTCCTCCGCCTCGGTGCGTGCAGTTTGGCGATTGTCGGCGCCCCCTCCGTGACCGCCCTCCGTGATCTCGTCGTAGTAGAAGGGCAGATGAAATTCTTCCATCTTCGCCGCAAACTTCCGCGCATGGACTGGTCCCACGCGGTCATCCGCAGTGGTTGTGAAGATCAGCGGTTCAGGATACTTCACGTCGGGTTTGAGCTGGTTGTACGGCGAGATCGATGCCAGAAACGCACGCTCCTCAGGCACGCTCACTGAACCATACTCGCCCACCCAGGATGCTCCGGCCGACATGTGTTCGTATCCCAGCATGTCGAGGAGCGGCACCTGGATGACAACTGCTTTCCACATCTCCGGATGCTGTTCAAACTCCACGCCCATCAGCAGCCCGCCATTCGATCCGCCTTCGATGCCCAAATGCTCCGGCGATGTAAACTTCCGCGCCACCAGATCCTGTGCCACGGCATAGAAGTCGTCATAGATCCGCTGCCGGTGCGTTTTCAATCCGGCTTCGTGCCACGCTGGTCCGAACTCACCCCCGCCCCGTATATTTGCCAGCACAAAGCTGTACCCCCGCTCCAGCCAGAGCTTCCCCATCACAGAACTGTAGTAAGGCGTGTTCGCAACCAGAAATCCGCCATACGCCGTCATCAGCGTCGGCGTGCTCCCGTTCATCGCAACGTTCTTCCGGTGCACAATGAAATAGGGCACCTTTGTTCCGTCCTTCGATGTTGCATTGAGCTGCTCTACCACGTCCTGAGATCCATCAAACAGGGCCTTTTGTGTCTTTCCCGGCTTGAGCGACCCCTGGTTCGCGTCGCCCAGCCATACGCTCGGAGGCATGAGAAATCCCGTCTGCGCGAGAAAAAACTTGTCGTCCGTTAAGCTTGTCGTTGAGATCCCTACCGTCATGTTGTCCGGCACCGGAAGCTTCGTTCGCGACCACTTCCCGTCCTTATGCCGCGTACAGATATAAGCTCGCCCTTGCACATTCTCCAGGGTTGTAAGCAGCACGTGATTCTTCGTAGTCGAAACCCCTTGCGCAAATTCCTTCGCAGTCGGAGAGAACAGAACGGTGGGCTTCAGGTGGACAGGGTCTCCTGTTGCCGCCTTCACATCCACTGAAACAACCGAGCCCTCCGCGATCGTCTCCGATCCACCCTCCGGCTTCCAATCTTCCTCGAGCGAGATCAGCAGTTGATTTTCATGCAGGGTTTCCACCCGCGATTTCATCGGAAGGCCAAGTTTCTTCGGCCCGCTCGGCAGCAGCAGGTAGTGCTCAGAATCAAAGGTGGTCAGGCTGCGCTCAACCATGGCTACGCGGTGCCCCTGACCATCCACCAGTACATTGGCGTCATCGCCATAGCCGTTATCTTTTGTACTCCCGCGGTAGACTTCGACCGCGCTCTCCAGGGGAGTTCCGCGCTTCCACTTTCTAACTGTGATCGGATATCCGGCCTCGCTCATCGTTCCCGGACCCCAGTCGCGGCTGATCAGCAGGGTTTCCTCGTCAAGCCATTGCATCCGCTGTTTGCCGCGCGGTAACACAAACCCGCCCTCAACGAACTTGCCGCTCTTCAAATTGAACTCGCGCAGCGTAATCGCATCTTCGCCGCCTACCGATAACGCCACCATGCAGCGCTCTTCTTCCGGTTCCAGGCACGTCAGCCCTTTCCCAACCCAGCTCTGCTTATCCTGTTTGCCGAGCGCGTCGTAGTCGATCACCGTCTCCCACTTCGGATCTGCGGCAAGATAATTCTCCAGCGATGTTCTGCGGACAATGCCGCGCACGTGATCTTTGTCTCGCCACGTGTTGAACACCATGCCGTCTCGAAACACCGGGTAAGGAAGCTTATCGGGAGAATCCAATACTTTGAGCGCCTGGTCCCGCAATTCCTCAAATGGCTTTTGCTTCTCGAGCACAGCGGCAGTACGCGCATTTTCCGCCTTCACCCATGCCATAGGCTTCTCGCCATGGATGTCTCCCAGCCACTCATACTTATCCGGCTGTTCCGACGGCCCTTGTGCGAACATGCCATTCGCAATCACCAAAGCCGCTACTCCGGCAACGATTCTCATCCAACGCATTTCGGCCCTCCTAAAAGCCAACAGTCCGCTCCTTCCCTATGCTTTGTTCTTGTGGAAGTCACCTTTTCCGGTCAGGAATGCTGTGTTGGCTATCTTATCTGAGAAGCGTATGCCCCATCCAAGCTTGCCCATATGGGAGTAAGGCCGGGCCCAACCTGAGCTCTGTTTTTGCTACCCTGAATAGATACACGGGCCCGCATCCTGGCTCTTCCTGGATAGGATCCCGTGAACCGTAACGCCACACCGGAGCAACCTCATCGCAACCGCATCGCACCTGCTGTCGCAGCCTTTCCCAGCGTCATTCACGCCGGGCGCCCGCTCCGCCGTCTTCACCTGCCTGCGGATCCGGCCCGACGAAAAGGTCACGCTCATTACCGATCGCATCACAGAGCCTATTGCTGCTTCCATCGCTGCTCAGCTAAAGGAACGCGGCTGCCCCTTCAATGCATTCATTCTTGAAGACCTGTCGCCGCGTCCTCTCGCCGACATGCCGTCGGTGATTCTCGAAGATATGGAGACCTCCGCAGTTTCCATCTTTGCTGTACAGGTCCAACCGAACGAGTTGCGTTCGAGGATGCAGATGACGGACGTCGTCAACCGCCGCCGCATGCGCCACGCTCACATGGTGAACATAACGCCTGAAATCATGTGCGACGGCATGCGTGCCGACTACGATGCTGTGGATCGCCTCTCGCAACAGGTCCTGGACCGCGTTCGCCGCGCCATCCGCATCCGCGCCACCACAGAAGCCGGCACCAGCATCATCTCCGACATGAACCCCGAGTACAAATGGTTTAAGACATCGGGCATTATCTCGCCTGAAAAGTGGGGTAATCTCCCCGGCGGCGAATGCTTCACCTCTCCCGGTGAAGTCAACGGCACCTTCGTTGTGGACGGCGTCGTGGGCGACTGGCTCTGCGCTCGCTACGGCCTGCTTGAATCTTCTCCGCTCACGATCGAGATCGCGAAGAACCGCATAGTTTCCTGCTCCAGCACAAACAAACAACTCGAGCAGGACTTCTGGTCCTACACCCACACCGACGAGAACTCCGACCGCGTCGGCGAATTCGCTATCGGCACCAACATCGGCGTCTCCCGCGTCATCGGCAACATCCTTCAGGACGAAAAATTCCCCGGCATACACATCGCCTTCGGCAATCCCTATGGCGAACACACCGGCGCGCCATGGCGTTCCTCAACTCACATCGATGTCGTTGGGCTGGGCTTCAACATTTGGCTCGAGTACGAGAGCGGGGAAGAGCAGATCATGCAGAATGGCCGCTTCCTCATCAACGCCTGAACTCGAACCTTAATCATCCGCGGCGCTTCCAGGGTCTGCGTGGGTGGGGTAGAGTCAGCAGATCCTCATCGCTGAATCTGCTTCGCTGCCATCTTCTCGGCTGTATCCAGCGCATTGGCAGCCTTCACCTTCACATCCGGCTCCACGCCCACCCCATCCCAATCCGGCTTCCCATAAGGGTTGGCGATCTTCGTCTCAGGAATCCCGATCCCGAAGTGCTCGTTCACGCGATGAAACGTACCCACGTGACCGCCTCCTCCTGTCGTCTCGCCAACAATCGTCGCCCGCTTCAGCATTTTCAGGTCGTAGGTAAACTGCTCCGCACCCGACAACGTGCGAGATGAAGTGAGAATGTAGACGGGAATCTTTGCCAGCGTACTCGATGGGACTGGGTGTAGTGTCGTCGCACTCCGCGCATTTCGGGGGGTGTACCACGCCACCGTGTGATCGAACAGCGGTGCTGCAACTTGAGCTACAGTTTCCGGAAACCCCCCGGTGTTGTCACGCAGGTCAAAGATGACCGCGCGGGTGCTGTTCACCTGTGCAATCGCCTTCCGCAGACTCGCGCCGCACACTGACATTTCAGGGAACGCATTGAACTTCAGATAGCCAATATTCCCAGGCAGTACTTCCGCGACCTCAATCGAACAGTTCTCCCGCGCCAGCATTGCCCGATACTGCAAGATGTCGGCAGTCGACGGTCTGGCTGGCGCTGCGTTTTGAATGACACTCCGGCTGTATGCAACATTCAAGTGCATATCCCCGGTGACGTTTCGGATATCCGCCGTCAATCGCTCTGCGAGCGCCGGCGCATCCGCAATCTCCGCATAGGCTCCCTGCTTCTTCAGGGCGCGAAGCTTCTCGACGGCCGCCTCTGCCCTCTGCCGGTCGAAGTAGTGCGCTGCCAGGTTCTTGCTGACTCCTTGAATGACCTGTTCTTGTTGCCGTTCTGTAAGTCGCTCGTCCGTGCCAGTCGTTTTGCGGGATTCAGCCCGCGATGATGCCGGTGCCTGTGACGATTGGCCGTTCACGGTAGTTGTGTCACCGTTGCCGGCCTCGCCTGTAGGAGCGGATACGACCCGATTGATTCGATCGAGCACTGCCTCCACTGGAGAGAGCGCCTGGTTTCCATTCGAGAATCGATGCGGCGCAGGAAGCCGCATCACCAACCCAAACGCAACCAGCGCCATAATAGAAAAAACGCAACCCACGATCACTGAGCCCGGTTTCAGGGGTTCGCGCTCGAGCATGTGAAACGTTGGCATCCCGCTGGCATCAGCCGCAATCCTCGCCGAGGTCGCTTCGCCGTAAGAGTTGCGCCACGCCAGTGGAACTCCGACCGCCGCATCCAACAGCAGATCGCGATAGAGAGCAATCCTCCGCACGAGTCCCCGCTCATCTCGAAGCCTGTCCCTATATAGCTGAAGAGCTTCCTGCTGATACTTCCGTCTGAACGCAGCAGGGTAGAGGCGTACTAGCAAGGCGAATACTCTGTCAGACATACTCCCCCCTCAAGATTTTCTTTGCACGCGCCACGCGTAGCAGGTCGGCAAGCCTCTCTGCCTCAACGCGCGCAAGCTTTCGTCCCGATAACGTCAGCCGGTAATAGCGCCGGCGTTCCGAGTCGCCAACTGCATCGGCTTTCCGGTCAACCTCTTCAATCAGCTTCTCTTCCACAAGCGCCTGGATCGAGCTGTACAAAGTTCCCGGACCCAGTCTCATGCGCCCGTTCGTCTGCTGTTCCACCTGCCGCATGATGCCGTAGCCATGCAGATCCTCGTCTGCAAGTGAGAGCAGGATCTGGAAGGCAGCCGCCGGTAATGGATTAAGTTTGCGTTTGGGCATAGTCGATGATCGATATATCGATATGCGACTGTAGCTCCGTTCGATTTGGATGTCAAGCATATCTGCGGGTCCTTTGTGTCAGCCATCTCCCTTCGCTTGAAACCATTGCGTGTTGCTCCGCAACCTCGTTTCTGCAATCCTGTTCTCACTGAAAGGTTGTGCGATGAGACTGCTCCGAAGACTCTCGATTCCGGTCATCGTTTTTTGTGTATTCGCGGTCGGCGCTCTTTACTCCGCCGCCGAGCCCGCCATCTGGGTGGTCAAAGGCCCGCATGCGACGGTTTATCTCTTCGGTACGATTCACGCGCTCGACCAGAATCATCCCTGGCACTCGCCCAAAATCGATGCTGCCATCCAGCAGAGCCAGGCTCTCTGGCTTGAAGTTCCCGACGTCGACGATGCAGCTTCCATGCAGCCTCTGATTTTTCAGCTCGGGATCGATACCGCACATCCTCTTTCGTCGAAACTCACGCCCGAACAGATGGCGAAACTAAACAAAGCCGCCGCCGGACTTCCCGGCGGAAACGGGATGCTCGAGATGATGAAGCCCTGGCTCGCCGGCATGATGCTCAGTCTCGCTCCGGTCATGCGGGCCGGCTACGACCCAAATACCGGTGTCGAACTCCAGCTCAAGCCCGAATTCGTCAAGGCCAACAAGCCCGTCAAAGGCTTCGAAACACTGGAACAGCAAATCCACTACTTCGCTGACATGAGCGACAAAGCCCAGCTCGACTTTCTCGTCTCCGAACTTGACGATGCCGACTCTGCTGTAGACAAATTCAAAGAACTCGTCGGCGCTTGGTACTCCGGCGACGTCGCAAAGCTCGATGCGCTCAATAACTCTGATTTCCGCGGCAAATACCCAGATCTTTTTCAGCTTCTCGTCGTTAAGCGGAACCAGAACTTCGTTACCCAGATCCAGGACTTGTTGAAGGGGGATGGCGTCACCTTCGTCGCCGTCGGCGTTGGTCACCTCGTAGGTAAAGACGGCGTTCCCGCCATGCTGGAGAAACAGGGCTACAAGGTCGCACGCGACTAGCGCTTGCCCGCTTCGACACTAAGTCAGTAAAGCGTGAGAGATAAGTCGTGAGTGGCGAGATCAAGGAGACAAAGGGATGTTCACACTCGATGGCATTCGGAAATTCCACACCTGGACTCATGCAAGCCTCTCCCTGCTTTTTGATCACCTTTCCACGCTGCCGCTCGAGCAGTACACGCTGGAGATCCCAAACTTCGGTTCGAATACCATCCAGAAGCAAGTAGCCCATATCCTTAACTGCGAAGGTTTGTGGATCAGCTCCCTTCAGCAACTCGATTACGTTGACCGCAGCCCCTTGAGTTCCCCACGATTGCGGATGCATTGCTGTTCCGGCAGGAGATCTGCCGCCGTACTGAAGCGTATCTTTCTACGCTTACCGATGCTCAACTAAACACAGATACCGAACTTCGCTTTCCCGATGGGGACCGCGAGGTACGCACTCCCGCACTCGTTCTTCACCACGTCCTGACTCACGCTTTTCATCACAAGGGGCAGATGGTCGCGATGTGCAGAGCGCTTGGTCATCCTGCTCCCGATACCGACCTGAATCACTTCCGGTAGGCAAGCAGGATCGATAAGCCGCTTTGGTGAACTGAACGTCGCAACTCCGCGGCTTCGAAGAATTGATCCGCCTCCGGCCCCGGCGTCTTTTTTGAATTGCACCCTCGCAAGGCCGCGGTATACCGTGCCTATACGTCGTCACAACGGAGGCTGCAAGCAATGCCGACCATCGAAGGGAAAGAAGCGCGGGTCTGGATTGATAACTACGTCAAAGGAGCGGGCGAGCTGGAAAAAATAGCCAAGGCCGTTCGAGCGCTTGTCACGAAGACGGTTAAGGGCTGTGAAGAGTATGTGAGCCCGTGGAGGACTCCGGCATTCGACTCGAACGGGCCCCTCTGCGTCTTCGTGGTGGGAAAAGAACAGGTAACCCTTGCGTTTCTGCGAGGAGCGGTGCTTCCCGATCCAGGGAAATTGCTTGAGGGAAAAGGAAAGGGTGTACGCAATCTCAAGCTCCGAAGCCTTGAAGACGTCAAGCGGCCCGGGGTGAAGAAGCTGATTGAGGAGGCGGCGAACCTGAACAAAGAAAACCCTCCGTCCGGGAAGATGGTGGGGATGGACAAGAGGCGGGGCGTCGACAAAAAGCAACAGAAGAAATGATGCGGGCGGCCGGACAAGCGAGAACTGCGCGACACATGCGGCTCAAACAAGAATCTCCTGCAATTGCCGGATTCCCTCGTGCTGGCGGCCCCACTTGTAATGCGGCGTCTCTTCGGGCAAGTGGATCTGCTCCATACGCAGCGACGGCCCAACACCCAAGCGATTGGCAATCGAAATATCATTTACAGCCGCACTTCGGCCGCTTGGCTCCTTGGGGAAGAGCTGCTTTACCTTCTCGTTGTCGATCGCAACAGTTCCGATCTTCTCGAGCCGCATCTTCTTGAAGTGCGAAGCCGAGCACGTTCCCGGAATTCGCAAAGCCCACACCTGTTTACCTGAAATCTCCTGCATGCCGGGCTTGTCCACAAGGGCGTTCGCCATCGTTATGGGGCGGTACCACGCCAGAAAGTTAAACTCACGCCCAGCCTCTACAATCACTGCCGTGCCCCACCCGTCTTGAATCCATTCCGGCCGCATCTTCTCGGCTGAGGGGAAATAAGGATTGATTGGTATCCCGCGCCCGGTCGGATAGACGACAACGTCGCCGGTGTTCATTACCAGCGCTTGCGGTTTCTTGAGAACTCGTCTCGGTGTAGCTGGCGGTGCAGCATTCACAATCTTGTCGCGCAACTCCGCGAGCACCTTGCCGCGTTTTCTCAATCCTGCGGCATCCATGCCGAGCTGCGACATCATTGCGAGGTCCTTGCCTTTATCAATGATCTCGAGTGCGTTTTGCTTCACTCGCTCAGAGACGATCCCGCGCTTCGCGAATTGATCTGCCAGCACCAGCCAGAACGTCGTGTGATCCTCATTGGACTCGTGATTGGCCGCGCCTGGCTCCACGGAACACAAGAGCTCCGCCAAGCGCTCTCCTTCAAACGGAAGCTGCGACACTGCGCGAGCCGCACTACTCAGGTCTTTGGCGAAATCGCCCGAGTACAGCCCCGTTCCCCAAACGCCCATTCCGAGCCCCTCATCCCAATTGTGACCCATTTCGCGCCTCATGGAACGCATCATCTGTGACGGCGTGCTGCTGGCAGGTGACAAAGAGGAAAGTTAGCGGCTCTCGGCTCTCGACGTGGCTGTCATCAGCTCGAGGATTTCGAAGTGACCAGGGATGCGCGACGACACGATGGTTTGGTACTGCCCGGCTCGCATCTCCGCTCCGAACGGAAGATCCTTCGCGAGGCAATGGAGGATCGATGCAGGCTCAACCGTCCAGGAGATGATGTGGGTTTGCTGATCACCTTCCCGCACTCTCATCAGTGCGAGCTCAAACGACGCAACGCTTGCAAGCAGATGATCCTCGCTTTTCTCCAGCCATTCCAGAAACGCCGGTGCCTGCGTCTCCCTGAAAGGAGAGATGTTTTCTGCCGTGATGAATTCCTTAACAAGGTTATTCAGGAGATTTCGTCTTCTCAGCAGATTCACGGTGAGCGCGCACGTGCGCTCAAACACCCAGACCCGCCAGAGGGCTATATTTTTCTTTCCTTCTGCCAGGTCCCTTGATCGAGCGACTCTCCGGATGTACGGATCGTCTTCAGCCGTCGCCTCGTAGGTCGATCGGAACAAGCCAAGGAGTTTCCGCTGCTGTGTCGCGAGATCCATCTCAATTCCCGAAAGCTGCGCGCAGCCTGTGAAGCTGATCTGTGATTGCATCGTAGCCCAGGCCCGGAACCGCCTCGGGCATGAACTCGTATACCGCGACCTTTGCGTTGCCCTCCGACTCGCGCACTACTTTCTGCGCGAGAGCAACCGTGGAGGATGCCGCGATCTGGGAGTGCACATCCAGCAAGAATCCGTTGTCTTCAACTCCCCGCGCAACATGCAATTCGCGAACGTTGCTCATCTCCAACTCGTCAAGAAATCCCTGAATATCGAACCCGTGGTTATGCGCGTCGCACTCCAGGTTGTAAACATCCAGGATCAAGCCGCAGCCTGTCCGTCGAGTCATTTCGTTCAGGAACCCCGCATCCGTGTACGCGCCCGGAGCGTCCGGAATGACATGCACCACATTCTCCAGCAGGAAGGGGAGCTTGTAGCGATCCTGCATCCTGATGACCCGTTGACAAACCATATCGAGGGCCTCTTCGGTCTTCGGCATTGCGAGCATGATGCCCAGGTGTTCGCCGTCGACTTTGGTGTACGCAAGATGCTCGCTGTGCCACGCAACTTCGATCTGATCCAGAAGTTCGTCTAACAAGTGAAAGTAGGTCGGCGACCAGCCCTCGTGCGAACCGATCGACAACCCTACCCCATGAACGATGAACTTGACGTCGTGGCTGATATTTCTAAGCTCCGACATTACGTCTTTGCTCAGAGAAATGCGGGATCCATTCTTCTCCGCAATCGTCTCTGGTGTCACTTCGATGTAATCGACAAGGGGAAGCATACGCTCAAGTAGCGCAGGGTCGCGGCCTTCATATGTCGCCCCGATCGACACGCAGGTTGTTTCAATTTGCTCGACCTGGCTGCTCGCTGCCATATACGCCCCCTTGTCAGTGGTGTTTCGCGTTCCTCCAATCGCTCAGAATTCCGCTTTCGTCAGAACTCCGCCTTGAATGTTTGGAATGTTGTGCAGCTCCGTCAGTGCAGCGCGTGCAGGATCGCCACGCAGAAAGCTGACATCGAAACCGGTAAGACCGCAATTGCAGCCTCCCTTCACAACTCCACGGATCGCCACATCCAGGGCTTTGTGAAGATCTTCCAGCGTTACTTTTCCTTCCGATACCACTATCTTGAGATGGTTGCTCATGGCCGTTCTCCTTTTCTGTCAATCGGGTATTTTGAGAGACTCGGTGATGAGTCTCGATCGTGAACAAAGTTTTGCTTTGTTCATGGATACCTGGATAGTGACGGCGTGCTGCCGATCGTTTCATTCATCAGACCGGCTCCGACAAACAAAAGGGCGGGACCCATGCGTCCCGCCCTTCGTACCTCACCCGATCGCCCGTGCGAAAGGTTATTCCGTCATTTGCCGAACACCTTCCCCAGCACCGGCGCCATCTCGGCGTCTTCGATCACCAGGTGATCGTGCGTTTCCAGAACATCGACCCAGAACGCTGAGTTCGCAGCAATTGCCGAGAGATTATCTGTCTCATACAGAGCGAACCCTCCGCTCGAATCGGTCTTGTGCCAACGGCCCAGCAGTTTCAGCCCTTCGGTCGGTGAGCCGCCGGTAGAGAGAAAACGGTTCACTGCCTCCTTCACTGCACCCGGACGGATGTTCCACGTCACCATGATCTTCATCTTGAATTCTCCTTGCGATTCTTGATTCTTCGGTTGGGGGGAGCGCAGCAGGGAAGTAGCCCGAAGGGCGCCAGTATAGTCGACCTTTCTGTGGAACGACCGGGATTTATCGCATCATCTATCTCGGCTACACGAACGCCAGGAATGCTTTTACCACCCGTTCCGGCAGGTCTGTCTTCTTCCTTGCCGCCATCAGTTCGTGCCCCGCGCTGGCCACCATCATGAGTTCAGTCCGCGCGGGCACTAGCTTCAGCGCCGATTTCAGTTCTTCCTCGGTCCCGAAACCATCTTTTACTCCGCTCACAAATAATGCAGGAGTCCGCAGAGAGGGGAAGTGCTGGGTGCGCATTTGATCCGGCTTCTCCGGCGGATGCAGCGGATACGACAACAACAGCAATCCCTCCGCGACCTCCGGTTCCGCAGCCGCCAGCATGGAAGCCTGCCGTCCTCCGTACGAGTGTCCGCCAAGGAAGATCCGCCCTTTCGTCTTTCGACGCAGGGCCGCCACCGCTGCGCGCAACCCGGACTGATCCTTCTCTGCACTGCCACGCATTGGTGGGCCGGATGGCCGCGCCTGCCGAAACGGCAGATCGCAGCGTAGCACCGTAATTCCTGCTTCGTAGAAAGCTTCCGCCAGCGCAGTCAGCAACGCCGACTGGCAGTTTGCTCCCGCTCCATGCGCCAGCACCAACCCATCTGCATCGGTACGTTCCCGGCGATGGAGAAATCCCTGCACCGCCACAGCGCCAGAGTCATCTCTGAATGCCATTCCGCCCATTGTGCCTCCTCAACTCGAACTTCAGTCCTCATGCAGTACGCGCCAGTCCGGTCAGATTTCCAGCATCCCTAAAGTAATGCGCAATCCCTTCGCTGAGTCATCGGCTTCACAACGGCTCCGGAGGCATCCGCTGCGATCTCCACCGAACGCACGCATTTCTGGCCCCTTGCTTCAGTGTGCTTGGAGAAAATCCCTTCTTTTGCCGATGACTTAGATACGATCCAGGAGTTTTCATGATTCGACCACTTTATTGCATCGCTCTCCTCTCACTCTTCTCAATGTCCTTAGCCTCACAGCAAAGCTCCTTCAGCAGTTCCGCAAACCACAGCGAGATCTCCTCGGCCACGACCATCTCCTCCAGATCTGCCTTCGATGCCTCCAGGCCCTTCTCACGCCTCGCTTTTGGCGGCGGCATTGGCATTATGGGCATCAATCTCCAGGCTGCAACCAACATCAACCGCTACTCCAACCTTCGCGTCACCGGCAACCTCTTCAACTACACCGTTGACGACATCACCTCCAACGGCTTCACTGCCACCGGCGAGCTCGACCTTTCGACGCTGGGCGCCGCGTTCGATCTTTATCCCTGGCCCTCGCACGGCTTTCGGCTGAGTCCTGGGCTGCTTCTCTACAACCAGAACTCCATGAACGTCACCGCCATCGTCGCCCCGGGTCAATCCTTTTCTCTCAACGACGCCGACTATTACTCCTCCGCCGGCAATCCCGTTCATGCAAATGCCAGGCTCGGCCTTAATTCCACCAACCCAGCCTTCACGATGACCACCGGCTGGGGAAACATGATCTCTCGCAGGGGCGGTCACTGGTCGTTCCCCTTCGAAATCGGAGCTGCCTTTGTCAGCAGCCCGTCCTTCAAGATGACGCTTTCCGGAGTTGCCTGCGACTATACCGGCCAGAACTGCGTCAATGCCGCCACCAACCCCGACGTACAAGCCAACCTCCAGAGGCAGATCGATAAGTATAAGAACGACCTTGATGCCCTCAAGGTCTTCCCAATACTCTCCACCGGCGTCTCCTACAACTTCAACCTCCGAGGCTCCCGCTAACTTCACCAGCCCGCGCCGGCCCCCCGCCGGCGCACAACCGCAATCGCCAAACAACCTACCAGCAACCCAACCAGACGACCCAGGAAGACGGCCCAACCAGGCCGTCTGGCGTTGTTATTCCCACCGCATTGCCCTCTCGTTTGCTTGTTCCCGGCTTTCCCGCATCTCACTCCGTAGAGCAGTCGCGCCACCCGGGAGACCCGCATGAACGGTTCACCAACCGCACGTCTTTTGACGCAGCTCTGGTTCGTCACCATTGCCGTCCTGGCCGTCGCCGTACTTTATCTCGCCAAGATCCTCCTCCTTCCTCTGGGAATCGCCGTCCTGTTCGCATTCATCCTCGCTCCCGTCGTGGGTTTGCTCGAACGCTTTCGTGTACCGCGTACCGCCGCCGCCCTGGTCGTCATCTTCGCCTTTGCCGGGCTCCTGATACTTGCCACTTGGACCTTGTTCACTCAGCTTGTCGCAATTGCCGACGATCTTCCGACCTACCGTGACAACATCACTCTCAAACTCGACGCGCTCCACCGCCCCAGCAACTCCGCACTTGGCCACGTTCAGCACGAACTCGAAAAGCTCTCCGATGAACTCGGCATCGTCAATGCCACCGCGACGGCTGCGCTTCAGTCGCCCAAGAAAGTCCAGGAGAAGCCCATCGGCACATCCCCCGAACACCCGCTCCAGGTCCGCGAGGTGGGCCGCCCGACCGGCCGCCTCGACCAGCTAGGCGGTATTGTCGAGCCCCTCACCACTGCCTTCCTGGCCGTCGTTTTCACCTTCTTTGTCCTGCTTCAGCGGGAAGACCTCCGCAACCGCCTCATCCGTCTCTCCGGTGACCGCAATCTCACTCTCATGACCCAGGCTATGCGCGACGCCTCACAGCGCATCTCCCGTTACTTCCTCCTCCAACTCGCGGTCAATCTCACATACGGGACGATCGTCTGTGCTGCGCTCTACTTCATTGGCCTCCCGCACTCTCTTCTCTTCGGAGCCCTCGCGACCCTATGCCGCTTCGTCCCCTACATCGGGGCCCCCGTCGCCGCACTCACTCCGACGCTCCTGTCCATCGCCGTCTTCCACGGCTGGGAACACACTCTCCTCATCTTCGCCCTCTTCGTAGTTCTTGAAGTCGTTACTGCCAACTACCTCGAGCCCCATATTTATGGCCGGCACACCGGACTCTCCTCCATCGCTGTCCTCATTGCGGCTGCCTTCTGGACCCTCATCTGGGGGCCCGTGGGACTCATCCTTTCCGTGCCTTTGACGGTCTGCCTGGTCGTTATGGGCAGCCATATCCCCTCGCTCGGATTCCTCGCCGTCCTCCTCGGCGATCAGCCCGCAATACCTAATTACACCTGCTTCTACCAGCGTCTTCTCGCGCATGACGAACGCGAAGCCTCCAACCTGCTCTTCAAATGCCTCAATTCCGAACCCCTCGTCACCGTCTACGACACCATTCTTCTCCCTGCGCTTACGCTCGTCGAAAAAGACCGCCAGCAAGGCGACCTCGATGACTCCACCCTCGCTTTCATCCGCAACACCACAAGCGAGCTGGTAGAAGAGCTGGGCTTCCGCGCCTTGGAGGAGCACTCCGCTAACGCTTCGGAATCGTCGAGTTCTGAAGCTTCTCCGAACTCCGCCAACTCCAGTAACCCCGCCAACTCCAGTAACCCCGCCGGCTCGACTGGCACCGCTGGTCCCGGAGCCTCGTCATCACCTCGTCCCATTGGCACCTCTTCCCCTGCCTTTTCGTCGCCTGTCGTGGTTGTTCCTGTGCGCGATGGCGCCGACTCTCTCGTTGCCACAATGCTCACCCAGGTACTCACTCTCGCCGGCATCAACGCCCTCTCGCTCCCTGTCCGCGCCATTCACGAAACCGTCGAAGCTGTTGCGAAGCAGAAGCCAGCGCTGGTCTTTCTTTCGGGAATGCCGCCGGTCGCCATGGTACGCGCCAACCGCCTCTATCGCAGTCTTCGCAGTGATGTGCGCGACGCATCGTCTCGCCCCATCGCCGCGGAAAGGGAAGCGCCAAACAGCAACTTCAAAATTGTTGTAGGAATCTGGAACTACACCGACGATCCGGCTCGCGCTGCGCATATGATTACCCGCAGCGAAAACCTCCACATCTCCACATCATTAGCCGATGCCGTCGCCCAAGCATCATCCCTCACGAATTCCAAACCCGCCGTCCCCGAACCGCTCGACGCCAGCCCGCAACTGGTAGCAGCGCCCAAAGACACTGCGGCGTGAACCGATCTTCAGGCCAGGCATCGGCTCCATGAACTCATCGTGCCGCACATCTATTCGCACAGGCGTGTAAACGGGAGCGGTGATCAACACCAGCGGGGTCTCTGATGGCTTGATCGAGAACTTCGTTGCTGATTGGTGGCTGAAACAAATGGGAACGGCGCTAGCGTCGAAGTTTCAGTGAGCGGCGATCAGACATTTGGAACGACCGCGTGTGATCAGCTGTTGTCGCCCGATATCTCATTCGTCCCCGCGTATACGGTCACCAGCGTACGATTCGCGTCGGGTTCTTCCAGCAGCTTGTTCTCGATTGTCCTGCGCAGGTCTTCCATTCTTACCTTCTCTGGAGCTGCACCTGTGGTGGAATCGTCCTCTGGCTCTACCAGGGAGACGTACACGGTCGTAATGGCAATCATTCTCTCGGACCTCTCTTGCTGATTTTGCTTCAGGCCCAACTGCAAAAGAGCATTGAACAGCAACCAGCGAATAGCGGAGCCGCATCTGCGCAATCGTGCCGCAGCTCCAATTTCTGTTGAATGCATGAAACCTGGAACCGGACGGCGCGCAAGAACCAAACAGGTCCGGTCCTCTAGTTCCTTCAAATCGTCACCTGGTTCCCCGTTTTTCAACGTCCGACTTCTGATCTCTAATGCTTCCCGCGTACACCACAACAAGTTTCCGATCCGCGCTTTCCAGATCGGATATCTCGTTGGTGATGACCTTGTCGGTCAGGGGATCCCTGATGGCTTCGAGGTTTGCAAAATAAATAGTCGAAATTATAAGCATCTTCGGACCTCTTCCAAATCGTCGCTCGGCCCACTGCGGCTTCTTAATCTACCTGCAACGTTTGACCCCTCAAACCGATGAGAGGATGCTCCCATGACGAAATATTCACCAACCGGGCAGGTACATTACCCCGGTTTCTAAGAGCCCGCCTGGATCATTCGTGAAGCAAAGAGCCGCAGCAAAAGGCTGCGGCTCACAATGTCTGCTTGGATTTTCCCGGGTTCAAATGTCCCGCTGCACGAGTCCCTCTTCTCTACTCTTTATTCCCCGTCTCCGTCATCCCCTGATAAATCCCGAGGAATTCCCGGTCTTCCATCGGAACCTTTGCTTCCACGTTCTCCTCTCCGGGCTCCTGTGCGGAGAGTTTCTTCGCGGTCTGTAATTCCATCGAGTAAATAGTTGTAACGATCAGCATAGGTCTAACCCTTCTTTCTGTACCTCAACAGCCTTTCTTCTAGCTCTACAGCTTCTAACCTTCTGCTTGATTCGAACACCGACCGTCCCCGAAAGATGCAATTCGCGACGAAAATATTTCCCCGCATCGTTACGGACGCTCCCGCATCAGGGCAAGAAATTGCGCGGAGTTACCTGCTTGTCAAACGTGAATGAGGCAAGGCGGTATGACCGATCACTGACACACGATCGCTTGATCACGGTCCTTCTCACTCCATCGGCTCGACACAATTCTTTCCTTCGTACATGCTGATCAGCTCGCGGGCCGACTCCTCAAGAAACGTGCCGCGCTCTTCCAGCGACAGTTCGTCGTACGACCGCTGCCGACTCAGCTTTGTCCCGTTCTTGATCTCCGCAACGAAGATGGACGTGATAACAACCATTGCTACCTCTGCAATTCGATATTGGAGTCCGGCGAGGCTCGAAAAGTGGCCAGACGCCAGAAGATTTCATTCGTTCTCGAACATTTCGGGATCCTCGACCTTACGGGCCCCATTTATCCCTTGCCTCGTTTGAAAGTCTGCGTTTCTGCAGTTTCAGGTAGTTGCGTACCGAAAGGTGCTGGTCGTGCATCCCTGTGCCGTCGTTTAGCGGTCCCTGTCCTGCCTTTATCAGGCCGCCGCCTCAACCCTGAGCCCTGTTTGTGACCGTGGCGGACAGCGCAGCGCGCCCTCTGCCTCACGGATCCGGACTTTCAGATGTTGTCGGATGATCTCCGTTGACTCGGAGTCCCCAAAATCTGGACTGCGTTCAAAGTGCTCAAGACTTGCGCGAAGTGTTTCGAGTTGATCCAAGGGGGAGATCCGTTTCATATGACGAACTAGATACTCCCATGCCTTTCGTTCCGGTAAAGTGATTTACATCACACTTACGGCGCGTCGTTCCAGATCTCTCTCATTCCCGCTCCGTATACCGTTTTGCCCAGGGGTAGACCCCTCAAGACACCAATCGACGATCGCTCGCTGGCCGATCCACGACCCATGAGAAGAGGATCCCGTTCCCTCGTCCCTGATTGCGCCCGTTCTTTTTCGCGAAACTCCGGGCCCTCCCTACCCATCCAAGGGAGTGCAATGACAACTACGACGACTGCCGCCACTAAGCCTGATCTGCGTCAACTCGGCAACTCCGACCTTCACCTCACCCCCATCGGCTTCGGCGCTTGGGCAATCGGAGGAGGGAACTGGGAATTCGCCTGGGGCCCGCAGGACGATAACGAATCCATCAGCGCAATCCGACGTGCTCTCGAACTCGGAATCAACTGGATCGACACCGCCGCTATCTATGGGCTCGGCCACTCCGAAGAAGTTGTCGCCAAGGCGCTGAAAGGCACGAGCCATAAGCCTTACGTCTTTACCAAATGCTCCATGCGCTGGCACGACGATCGCAGCATCTATCGCTCCCTTAAAGCACAGTCGCTTGAGGAAGAACTCAACGCCTCGCTTCGCCGCCTCAACATAGAAACGATTGATCTGTATCAGATCCACTGGCCCAACCCGGAAACGGAGATCGAAGAAGGCTGGTCTGCTCTCGCAAAATTCAAGGAACAGGGAAAGATCCGCTTCATCGGCGTTTCCAACTTCAACGTTGACCAGATGAAGCGGGCTCAGAAGATCGCCCCGATTACGAGTCTTCAGCCGCCCTATTCCATGCTTCGCCGCGCTATCGAGCCGGAGATCCTGCCCTTCGCCAAAGCCAACAACATCGGCGTGATCAACTACTCGCCGATGCTCTCAGGAATGCTGACCGGCAAGATGACTCGCGAGCGCGTGGCCGCAATGCCACAAGATGACTGGCGTCGGCGAGCTCCCGAGTTCAACGAGCCGCGGCTGTCGCGCAACCTTCGACTTGTCGAACTCCTTCGCGCGATCGGCAGCACCCACAATGTTGAACCAGGTGTTGTCGCAGTTGCGTGGACATTGCATCATCCCGCGATCACTGCTGCCATCGTCGGTGGCCGCAGCGCGCAGCAGGTTGAAGGGCTTGCGCCAGCTCTCCACTTCCGCCTGTCAAAAGGCGAATACGATCGCATCAACGGCTTCCTCGATACGAATCCTGCATGAACGATCCAGCCTCTTAAACGCATTTCTGGCGCAAAGGGAAAGCCCCGGTTTTGGCCGGGGCTTTTGTCGTCAGGAGAATTTGCAATTACATTGCTGCGACGAAATCGGGAACCATGGTTGCTGCGCTCTCCTGCAGCAGTTGAGTCATCCTCGCAGCCATGCCGGTATACATCGAAGCTGCGCGGAAGGCATTCACGCGGACGCCTTCACTCGCTTGAGTGAACGCGTACTGTGCGAGGGCCATCAGCACGCAAAGTCTGATTTGCATCGCGTCGCTGCGCAGCGTTGCCACCAAAACGCGGTCGACATTCTCGCAGTTGCGGCTGGCGTAATCCGCCATCTCGAGCATCACCTTGGCATTTTGGTACATGACCCACAGTCCGTGCGGGCCCTGCATCCGAGTCCAGGTGTCTTCGGGCGTAGAGGTCAACCCTTCTTTCCAGAGGAATTGGTCGCTCAGCTCACGAGCGCTCCAGTCAGGCCTCAGCCTCGCTACGAGGGAGTCCCATGTCTGGGAATTTCGGCGACGAGCACTCAACCGCCAGTGGCCCAAGTACAGAGCAACCAAGACAACTGCACCGATTTCAAGCAGCGGGAAGATCATTAGTAGCCCCTAATCCGGTCGCTGGTAACTGTTATGTACTGCCGTTCCTGACCGGACGAATTCATCTTTGTTCTTTCACTACTAACAGAAAAATCACGATTTGTGGACAGGAATCTGTGAAAATCCCCAAATTTGTCCCAACTGCGGTAATCGGATCTTCTGGTCACATCAGTAACTTAAAGTAACTATAGACCAGAGTAAATGACACTTTCGGGTCGCGATTCGACTTTTGGAGCCATCGCAGAGGCTCTCTGGAATGTTGCGCTTGGACCCGTTCGCCCTGCGGGCGCCTGCAGGAATTTGCCTCCGGAATGGTTAGTCGGGACCCAAACCTCCCTCCGGACGGATCCCGGCAGGATACGGTGATGGACCAGGGTCCCTAGTCTGCTTTGTTATTGAACTTCGAGGAGTGGCTCAGAGATACCCTCGTATTGCGGGCACTGCCGGCGAGGGCAAGCAGAAAGTCTTCCATTTGAGGGGTGAATTCGCGCCTCTCGGGAACCTTCTGGGCGAAACTCACCACCCAATAGAGGAGCGAAAGGATGTAACCTCCGACCACCACTTGATCCAGCATGTGATAGGTCGAGAGCACATCGTGCGTGCGCGTCCCCAGGTTCATGTGCAGCAAGGTAATCGATAGCGTGACAAATGAGTAGAACCCGAGGCCGGTACCGATCTGCAGTTCGCGATCGCGCCAGCCCAGCGATAACCACTGGCTGCATCCGGCGATAGCGAGAAAGAAAAGGATACGCAGCACTGCGGTCGTCGTCTCGAGGTGCACCTGGACCTGGCTCAGAGGCTGCAACGAGCCAAATCCCGG
>Ga0105241_10000020_pt1 | contig 147039 bp, 106 predicted proteins | sample KBSC64metaG_FD_80422 | JGI IMG/M metagenome (GOLD analysis project Ga0105241, IMG submission 80422) | Corn rhizosphere microbial communities from Kellogg Biological Station, Michigan, USA - KBS C6-4 metaG | ecosystem: Host-associated > Plants > Roots > Rhizosphere > Soil | place: Michigan... | reverse complement strand
TTGGTCGAATGTCCCGACACGGGTAATGCCAGCAGCTGATCGACGTAGTGGTCGGCGATTGTCAGCACACGTCTTCGCCATGCGATGTCATGCCATCCCGACATTCGAGGTCCGGTGAATGCATTGACAGCCGCCGCCAACGTCAGAGAGCGTTCCATGACCGCGGAACGTTCCCCGGGCCCTACCTTATGCCCAAGCGTCAGCTCCGCAAGACGTGCATCGATGAGTTGGCGGGCGAGCGTGTCCTGTTCGGCCCGGAGGGCAACTTCGGCGAAGGCCAGGCGTTCGCGCCCTTCGACACCGGCGCTGCGTGTCGCCGAAAGCCGGGCGATCCAGGCCGCGGCACGTACTTTTTGGAGTTGGTGGATCGAATCGGCAGGATATTCATCCTGATTGATGGGAAAAATCGATTCGAGTTGATACTCATATCTTCGAAGATCGATCACCGCTTCCATGGCGGAGACCGGCACAGCTGCGCGTGCGTCTGTCGCTCCAGCTGTCGCTCCGGCTGTCGCTCCGGCTGTCGCTCCGGCTGTCGCTCCGGCTGTCGCTCCGGCTGTCGCTCCGGCTGTCGCGGACATCGGTAACGTTCCGACGTCCGGCACCGCAGGCGGCATTCCAATGAGCCGCATGTGTGGGAGCTGCTCATTCAGTGGTATCGAGAGTGCCGACGTCGGAAGATGTGGAAGTTGCGACGCCCGGGCAGGAGGTTGTAATTTCTGTTCCCGTTGCTGGGAGGTCGTTGTCGAGTCCTGCGACAACGACACTCCGTGGATCCCACTCGAAACGAGCACCAGCGCCGCGACATACCTCCATCGAGGCGACACACATCTGTGCGTCGCCGTACGTTTCGTGCCGATCATCGGCTGGTACATCCTCCAGCAAGCTGTGCATTATAGGATGCGTAGACTGCCGTGATGAACGGAATCGCCGTCCCGGTACTATATATTCCGCCCACCGGATGATTGCCGGTCGGAAATACGGTTTGCGGATCGCGTCCATAGTTCCGGATCAAACGCCGGAGGTCGCCGAGGCGCCGCCCCGTCAAGTAGAGCCAGAATGCACGCTCGCCGTACAAGAGATCGACACGAGCGCTCGTCGTTCCGGGATCGGTCAACGGTGCCATGGCCGGTGTAATTGCGGTGGAGCGCAACGTGTTCAGAATCGTCAGCCACGTTGGGTCTCCCGCGTTGAGTGCCGCCTCCGCTTCGATCAACCGAGCCTCGATCCCGCTTGCGAGGACCATCGGGGTTCTCGACGTCGGATACTTGAGTTGATCGTAGAGCGAATCCGCCGGTGTATCGAATCGCGTTTGGACGAAGACCGTCGGGACGCGAGGATCTTGCGCCGATACGAAGGGGAGTCCGTTACCTCCTTCTCGGTCGCCGACCGCCATGGGATTGACGGACCAATCGAACACGCCTGAATTCACGTTGAAGAAGTTGGCGCTCGATGTACTATCGACCTCATACACGAATGTGGTTGGCACGTTGGACACCGCGGCGGCGGCTTCCGCATACTGCCCAAGATTCAGCAGCGCTCGTCCCTTCACGACGCTCGCGAAATCGATGAACTGCGTGCTGTCGCGTCCATGTGCCAACGCCGAGTCGAGTTGCACGATGCCGTACGCCACGGCGGAGTCCGTCGTGTACGGACCGCTATAGACCGGCTGGTTGTTGGGCAACACGTCGTTGATCGGAAAACCGGAGCAGATGTCTTCCGCCATTTGCAGAATGGCATATCCCCGCATGGCAAAGAGTTGCGCAAGGAAGTCGTCCTTGACCGAATCCGCGGCATTGGCCCGGATCGATGGAATCGCCACCGCCGATCGCGCGATGACGTCGTCGAGCTCGCCGAGGTGAATATCCTGCTGGGTTCCGATCAGCTGCTCATAGAGCGTACTGTTTCGTTGGTCCAGCGCCAGATTCGGATCTTTCGGAAAGTATCCATTTTGGTCGTACGTCCGCTCGTCGGTAAACAAGGCGACGTCGTTCGCGGCGAGTGAAACGTCGACGTAGAAGTGATAGACGACGTTCAACCGGCGTGCGTTGGCGCCACTCGCGTTGGCAATGTCGCTATCCTGGACGACGGTGGGATTGGACGCGTCGAGCAGACCGTGACACGCCATGACACCGAAGAGACAGACACCGGCGAAGATCCGGGCGGAATGAGAATATGCATGCATGTGGAACGTCTTCCTCATGGCGTGATGTCGAAACGGAGCGACCAAGCGCGGGCCTGCGGAATCCCGACCGCATCGGCTCCCAGATTGCCCCGATCGGAATGGCTTTCGGGGTCCGGCCCTTGGTAACGCGTCCAGATCGCCAAGTTACGTCCTTGCAGACTGACTGATGCCTGCGAGAAGCGAATGTGCAGCGCATTGATCCGGAGCAATTGCGGTGGAATTTGGAGCGCCACGTTGAACTCGCGCCACCGAGTGAAATCCCCGGGGACCAGGAAGTCTTCCATATAGTTCGCCGTGAATTTGGCTTGCACCAACGCCGGCGTGCTCGTCAAGTACGGCGCCGCACACAATCCATAGTCGCCGCACGCCGGCCCCAATCCATCGAACACCAGGAAGCCCGTCTGGCGATCGAACAACGTCGAGAGGTGGAGTGCCCCACCCAGAAGCGTGACCGATGGCGTAAAGGTATAGGTGCGCGGGGGAACCGCGACACCGAGAAAACGACTGACGCTATCACGGATGACTTCACGTGAGAGGATGATGCCGTCGGCCTGGCCGCCGACAGTATCGGCGACGCCGAGGATCCGGCGGCCAAATACGGCGCCAATGGGATATCCAACGGCATATCCACCAGTCGGGCCCAGATACTCTGGAAGCGCACCTAAACTCAGTAGACGATCGGTGCTGAAGCTATAGCTGAACGCGAGATCCGCGCGCATGGCGTGTGAATTCATCACTGGCACGGTAACGGTCGCTTCGAAGCCGTGCGCGGCATCGCTCGAGGTGTTGGCCCAGATCGCTTGCAGCCCTGTCGGATTGGACAAGTATTGCAGTTGATCCAAGGTGCGTCGGCGATACCACGTCAATCCAACCTGTACATCGCCAACCGTCGTGATGTCCGCACCGTACTCGGCTTCGGAGCTTCGCTCAGCGTGCAGGTACGGATTGGCGAGCGTCACTCGATAAAAGGTGTGTTGGCGTTGGCCATCGATGAACGGCAACTCACCACCCAATTGGCCGAGTTTCATTCCCGATGTCGGATAACGGCTCGCCGCGCCGTACGACCAACGCAAGCGAAGTTCATTCAACCCGGGAACATTCTTGAGGAACGGTTCTTCGGACGCGATCCACGATGCACCGATTTTCGGATACGGATGTGGATGGTAGGCATCACCAAACGACGTCGCGCCATCGAGCCGGAGTGATCCGGTGAGAAAGAGACGATCGCGCCATCCGACCACTTCTTCCCCGTACGTACCGAGCGTGATGCGTTCGCCCCACAGCTGCGTCACCGACGTCTGCGTCGCGGTGCCGATCGACGTGCTCCCTGGCGCGAGATTGTAGCCGACCGAGTTGAGGCCGTCCAAATGGGAATAGATGTATTGGACGCCGACCGAGCTCCGGAAGCTGAAGATGCCAGGGTGCGCGATCGTGGTGGCGCCGAGGTTGACGGTTCGAGAGATGTTGTCACGCCGATCATCTTCAGCGACGCCGCCATCATCTGGGGAAGTTTCTCCAGGAGGAAGAATCGTGTGCGTCACCCCCGACCCGAGATCGATGCCGATGAACCCATTGAGCGTCAGCCAGGGAACGAGCTGGGCTGTCCCATTCACCCCGCCCGTGAAGCGCCGGTCCGTCTCGCCCGTCGTTTGCAGGAAGAGATTGGGATCGACGGACCCCGTCAACGTCGCCAAGGTGTCCGCCCCAGGCTGCGTGATTCCACTCTGATATTGTCTCGAGAAGACGGTGAGGTCGGCACTGCGATGCGCCGCCTGCGTATAGGTCGTCACCACGCTCAAATTGCCGCGCGACGTGAAGTCGGTGGACACGGTCGCATGCGCGCCGATCGATTGCTCGGTGTTCGGCGTCTTGACGGCATCGCTGAGCGAGGAAACACCAAGCTTTTGTTCGAGCAACTGTTGCGCGATCTTCGGCACTTGGACCGCGCCGGTCTGCGAGTCGTAATTTCCGGAAACATAGTATTTGAATGCTCCCGTTCCTCCCCCGGCACTCGCCCCGTATTGCCACGTGGGCCGGCTCTTCGCGATAACCGACGCGTCGTCGTTCGTCACGATGTTGGGGACAACCGTGATGCTGTCCAAGGTGCACGCATGATATTGGTACTGTGCCACGAGCGTGCAATTTCCGTGAAATAGGGCGCCCGTGTCATCGTGTCCCCACGCGCGGTACCCACGCCGGACGGGGGACTTCTCGGTCGGTACGGAATTCGACACCGGCCGCGCATACCAATGGAATTCCGGTTTTCCGGATTTCCCTCGCTTCGTGGTGATGACGATGACGCCGTTCGAAGCGTCAGGCCCGTACAACGTCGACGCCGACGGCCCTTTGACGACCTTGACGGTTTCGATATCGTTCACGTTGAGATCGTTCAGTGGGCTCCGCGCCTCACTGTTTCCGTTTCCGCGAATGTCTTCGGCGACTTGTCCCGAGGAATTCGCGATGAGATTGTTGCTCTTGTACCGAATCCCGTCGACGATGACGATCGGCTCGGGATCGAGGTTGAACGTCGACGTTCCTCGAAGACGAAGCGCGATTTCGCCGCCCGCGACGCCACCACTCCCCGTAATGACTTGCAATCCTGGAACGCGGGATTGTAGGAGCTCCGCGAGATTCGTGATCGGCGATTCCTTGACGAGCGAGTCGGCATTGATGGTGGCGACGATGTGTCCCAACTCGCGAACGCGTTGTTCACCCGTCGCCGTCACCACGACTTGGTCGAGGGTATTCACCCCGGCCTCGAGAGCGATGTTCGCGGTTGCCACCGAATCACCGACGACGGTCACGAACTTCGTCTGGCGGCCGAATCCGACGTAGCGTGCGGTAATCCGGTGCCGGCCAGCGGCGACGTCGGGGAAATGGTACCATCCATTCTCGTCCGTGCGCGTGCGCCGGACGCTATCGTCCAGCGTCACGGTCACCCCCTGCATCGGCTTCGTGGTCTTGGCATCGGTGACACGCCCTTCCACGATCCCCACCGGCGCTGGTGTCACGCCGGTCAAGGTCTGTTGATCCACAATCACGAGGCGCGCCATGCCATCGATGGTGACAGCCAATCGTGTCCCGGCCAAGAGATGGTCGAGTGCGGTCCGCAGTGGAGTGTCCGATACGTCCAGGGTGACCGGATTCGTATACGCGTCGACGATCCGCGCGTTGTATTGAATCGATAGGCGCGCATTCGTCGCCAGCACGTTGATGGCACGCTTGAGCGAGACACGCGTGACATGCGCCGTCACTTGGCGCGAGAGCAACGAGTCGAGTGCTCGGGTATCCGCACGGGTGACCGGAGTCGCTGCAACGGTTCCTTGCGTGTGTGCGACGGGAGCCATCAACATCGTGGCAATGAGAGACAACGACGCACAGGCTGCTGCTCGAACGACGCTTCCGAACGATGGTGTATTCACCGGCCGACCTCGGTGTGGGTGATGAGAGTTTTGTCGCGTGGCGTCCTGTGCCGTTCGGTGGCTGGGACACGATGTGCGCCGCGAGGGTGTAGGGTGACGACGTTCCGATCGAAGGTCAGATCGACGTCGAGGAGTAGTTTGAGCGTGCCGAGTGCTTGTTCCGGAGACTTGGTATCGAGCACGGCAGTCAAAGGACTGGTTGCCAACGTCGTGTCGGCCAACCGGAACTGATATCCGAACCAACGCGTTAGCGTCGCCAACACCTCGGATGCGGGCACTTCCCGGAAGATCAATTCTCCGTCGGTCCAAGCGGTGTATCGCATCGCGCTATCGGCCGACACAGGAATCGCCAGCGAATCGTTGATGCGTGCGACTTCACCCGCGGTCAGCAGACGCGTGGGGTGTGCGGCTGTCAGTGCCGCGACCATCACTTTTCCCGACACGACCGCGACTTGCACCATGGTGTCGGTCGGATAATGCCGAACACCGAACGCGGTCCCGAGCACGCGGGCAACAACGCTTCCGGTGCGGACGACGAATGGCACGCTGCTCGCCGCCTTTACATCGAAATACGCTTCCCCGTCGAGACGGATGTCTTGACGCCCCGCGCGGTCACGCGGCATGACGGAGAGCGTCGTCCGCGGCGCGAGTGTCGCGCGCGCACCATCAGGGAGTGTGATTGTCGCGACTTGCCCGGCTTTGGTTATGTACTGGCGTTCGGGGCGCGTTGAGGTCAGTGGGGTTGGACGGAATTGCAATGCGACGACGATCGTCCCGACGACCGCCGCACCGAGGGTAATTTGTGGTAACCACCCAACTCGGCGAGCGCGACGAGACGTGCGCCGCACTTCGGCGCGTTCGTGTTGAACGTCGCCCGCGACGACAGAAGGCGGGAGCGCTGGTTCTAACGTTGGCTCGAGTGCCGCCCATCCCGCATCGACGTCAGCACTCGGCATCCCCAACGCCTCACGCCGGATCAGCCGGAGCAACTCGGTGTCGCTCAACGCATCCGGAGCACCAGTCAAGAAACTCCGAACGGCGCTGGCCTCCTCAGGAGTACATTGCCCGGCGAGATACCGGTCATATGCGTCGAGGTCGAGTGGTGGGCGAGAGTCGGTCATCGCACACTGGACACCACACGGGCGGGGTTGTTACACCGTGACGGTTTTTAGAAAGGGGGGTGACCCCCTTTTTTAACGATCAGCGCGCGGAATCGCCGAGGAGGGCGCGGAGCTGTGCCATGGCGCGGGTGAGGTGGACGCGAACGGCCCCCTCGCTGATCCCGAGGTGCGACGCGATTTCGGCGATGTCGAGCTGTTGCTGCCACCGAAGGGTCATCACGAGCCGGCGTGTCTCCGGTAACTGCTCGACCGCCCACCAAATGCGGGCCGCGGTCTCCCGCGCTTCGATGACACTGTCGGGCGCCGGCGAGACCGCGTCGATCTCCGTCGCCCACGCATCCGCATTTCGCTCGGCGCGATGGAGGTCACGAAGGCGGTTGCGGACGCGATTTCGAACGGCGCCACGGAGGTACGGGGCGATCCCTTTCTCGGGGAACCAGCGTGTTCGGTTCGCCCATACATTGGCGAAGACGTCGTTGACGATGTCGCCACAGGACTCGGGACGCCGGAGATAGATGAAGGCGAAGTCGCTGAGCGATTCGAAGTAGGTGCGATAGATCTCTTCGAACGCGTCCTTGTCGCCCGCCCGCACTCTGCTGATGAGCGAGGCGTCGGGATGGTTCGCGGGGAGGGACTGGACGGAGTTCCGGAGATGTCTGCGCCCGGATCCGGGGGCGCTGAGGAGATTATCCTCGTCGTCGTTTTGCGCAAAGATCCATGCGGGAACCCCCATATCGCCAATATGGGGAGTGGGACAGGGATGGGAAAGAGCGGTGCCGGATATCCCGGGTATGGGATATAGGATCTTCACCAGCTCACATAAATTTCAGCGACCGTCGCCCGACGATTCTCTCACGCTACCATCGATACATCTATATATGTATGCATCATCCCGAGTGATTGCTCGGATCGCCGCTTGTGCTTGTGTGATTCTCGTACCCCAGATGGCGTTCGCGCAAAGCGACTCTGCGGAGACGACCGATCCTCGCGCGGCACAGCCTGAACGTCCCACCGTTGCGACGCACGCGCATACGGTTGCACCGGGATATCTCGAAGTCGAGACGGGGGTGCAGTACATCAACGTCAGCGATCATCGTGAGCTCGACGTGCCGACGTTGCTCAAGATCGGGGTGACGTCGCACGTGCAGGCGGATCTCGTGCAGGGGTACGTCAATGCACGGACGAGTGGTGTGTCGACGACGGGCTTGACGGATTTCGGCGTCGCGGTGAAATGGCGACTGCTCGACAATGCGCCGGTGCTCGGGGATTTCGCGATTCAGCCTGGTGTGACGTGGCCGACGGCGTCACGGCGTACGACAGGTACAGGAACAACGGCGTTGTCGCTGTTGGCGATTTCGAGCTATGACGTTGGGCCGGTTGCGCTCGATCTCAACGCGGGGATTACGAAACGGACTGGTGATGGATCGCGCGCACCGAAGTATGCGACGGTGTGGACGGTTTCGACGGGATGGAATTTCCCGGGGAGTGCGCGGTATGGATGGGTTGCTGAAGTGTTCGGGTATCCGGGGACGTCGGGCGCGGCGGGATCGGTGCCGAGCGTCGGCTTTTTGACGGGGCCGACACTGGCGGTGACGAAATCGTTGGTCCTCGACGCGGGCGCGATTTTCAACGCCCGCGGGTTCGATGGGAATAGTGGGTATTTGGGATTGACGTGGAATTTGGGGCGGTGACGCCGCCGGTCGTGGACAAGTCGATTCAGTGTCGTACGGCCGGAAAGCTTCTGCGTTTCGAGCATCTCTCCCGTCACAGTTGGACGCTGTAACAAAAATGGAGGACTCGCATACTTTTGAAGCGCCGCACGTAACACACCGTAATTACGCAACGACGTGTCCGGGCTTCCCCGCATCGCCGCGATGAATTCCTGCGTCGCTGGCGCCAATGCCTCTCGCTCCGGCGCCGTTGCACCGAGCGACGGATACGCAGCCGCGACACGCGCTACATAGTCTCGCACGACGCGGTCGTGGTAGGCAAGGTTCCCGGCACGATTCCGAACGGCGGCGTACAAATAATTCGCGATCGTCGTGCGCGGATGAAACGCGGTACGACGCTCCCACAGCGCGACGAACACATGCTGTACGACGTCGGCCGCGACGTCGTCCGACCGGACGTAGCGATAGGCGAAGGTGGCCAGACGTGCGTGATAGGTATCCCAAATGGCGCGGAACGCGTCATGATCGCCCGCGCGAAGCCGCGCGGCGAGAGCATCTTCCGAAAGTTCGTCCACCATGGCGAGATACCGGTGCCACGAATCTAGGACCGGTTCGCCGGCGTGCAAGTGGAAAGTGCGGCAGCCGCTTCGGAGGGCAGCAACGCTACTGACCAAAACTCACTGTGCCGTCAGCAACTCCTGAATCAGATGATCCCAAATCGCTTCACTCGTCGGTTCCACCCCACCAAGCCACCGCACGACCCCATGTCCATCCACCAGCACCGCCTCCCGCACCCGAAAATAATTTCGTTGATTCACCGTCTCCGCATCACGCCGCCGCCCATCATCGAGTCGTGAAAAGGATGTCGTCTCGACGGCGACCGTCACGGGAAGCTGGAGATACGTCGTCCAATACGCTCCCGCCGAATCAGCCTCGATCAAAGGATCAGCCGTAGGTTGTAACCGAAAAAACCCACCGGTTCCCGTCGCAAAGACAATGTCGAGATGCGCGCCATATTTCGCGTGCAATCGCCGGATCGTCGCGTACATCGGATAGCATCCCCCTCCACACGACGCAGTACCGGCAATCAGCAATGCCGGCACGCCATGCCGAGGATAGATCGTATCGCCCGAAGTGCTGAACCAGACGCTTGCATGCAACGGGGTATCGATGCTACTCCCAAGCATCAACGGGAGCTGTCGTTCGTTACGAATATCCTGTCGTATCGCCTCCGCTTCAGCACTCCCGGCTGGACGAAGCGGAAGCAGATCTACCAATGCCGTATCCAAAATCGTGAGCGCAGCCGCGCCACCATGGCGTCGCTCGACCGGCGAGAGCAAACTCTGATACGCATTGAAGATGCGCGGCATCCAATCGATTCGATCGGTCAACGACATCGCTCGGCTTGCACGGAGCGCTGCGCGAGCCTCATTTTCCGCTCCAGCAGCATCATCCAATGCGATCAAATATTTCGACAACTGATTATGCGCGAACAGACGCCACGTCGCGGCCGGAGCACCCATGGCGTCCAGGTCAGCGACCGCCTGCTGTACCGACGACAATTGTACCGGACGTGAGGAAAGAAGCGTCATGGCGTACAAATACATCGTCCATCCGCGCGCCACCGCCGGACGTTTTGCGCTCGCCAGACGCAGCCGATCCATCGCGCGTTGCGCAAGGTCGCCTTGCCCAGTCCATATGTACAATTGTACGAGATCCAGGAGCTGTCGCGGATCGACCCGATCTACGGAGAACCGTGTGGTACAGTGACGCGCTGCCTGGACCACGCTTTTGGGGGTGCTATCCGTCAGCGGTGCGAAAACTACCGTGTCTCGCCGGCGACTGCGCCAATACGCCCGGTGGAGACGATAGAACGCTTGCTTGCATTGTCCAGGCGTCACATAGCGCGCAAACGGATCGGAGAGCGTGATACTATCTGCCATGGCGATTTTGTATGACGCAACATCCATCGCGTGAGCCGGCGAGGCGCTCATACCGAGTGTGAACACGAGGACGATACTGGCGAGCCAACCACGATCACACCGCATCGACCACCCCTGTAAAGCTGAAATCTCGAACCATGAGCGCCGGGACGACCGCCGGTGCCAAGGGACGAAAGACGCGCTGTGGAGCACCAACCATCTCCACATTGTTGAGAATGAACATCGGCGACTCGGTGAACCGAAAGTTCTTCACGGGCTTGACGATCTTTCCATGTTCGATGAGCCATATCCCATCGCGTGTATTCCCGGTCGCGAGCATGCTATTGAAATCGAGAAGGTCGACGTTATTGAAACGCGTCACGAGAATACCACGCGTCGTGTTGGCGATCATCTCATCGATCGTGTTCGTCCTCGTCGCGCTACTCAATCGGAATGCCTCGGAATTCGGAAGCGCGAAATCTTTCCCCAACTGCCGGAGCCCGTACTCACGATCATACCACAGCTCGCGAAGGACACCTTGGTCGATCCATTTCACCGCCTGATATGGCTCACCATTGACATTGAACGGAACGATGCCACACTCGGGATCCATGGGATCGGCGCTCAGCGTCAGTCGCGGATCGATCACGCGCTGGCCGATCCGCGAATATCCTCCGCGCCGAGGATCGGCGAAAGGACCGGATTCCGATTCGGCGTCGCCGCGCCGTAGCGCGCGCTCGACGAGCGGAGCCACGAGATCGCAGACCGCCTGCGGTTCCAGAATCGCCGTGTAGCGCCCGGGTTCGATCGCAACAGGATTGCGGGATCGAATGCATTTCTCCAACGCGATCTGTGCCAGCCGCTCCGGCTGTACGCGCGACCAATCGTTCCAATCGACGCCGGCCCATCCGGAGCCGTGCCCGTGTGGATCGCGCACGGTGATGCTGCATTGCGCGGTTGTATACGCGTAGTATCGCGTGAGTCCTTGTGTATTGAACACCGCTCGGCTATTCGCCGCAGCGTCCGCGTAGCCCGCCGCCCATAGTTGCACGGTGTGCGCGGGCGTAATGGACGCATCGGCGACCGCAGAGAGTGTCATATCACGCATCGCCGCGGTGTCGCCGAACCAGAGCGTCGGTTCGGTATGTGGATGTACGGTAGGCAACGGATCGGGATAGTCATCCGGACTTTCATCTCCGAGCATGAGCAGCGATTCCGCGCGGCCGACGCACGCACGAAGCGCATCATCGGCCGTCGCATTCGTGCTCGCATTTCCCGAGGCTCCCCGTATCACGCGGGTGAGCTCGATCGTGGTCTGCTCCGTATCGCCGCCGGTGGCGATGTCATTCCGGGCCCAGCGAACGTTGTTTCGCCACCGGCTCTCGATCCCGACCGTCGACGTCCCGCCCCCGGTCATCAATGCAAAGATTCGCTCGGCCAACGATTGGCTCGCCGCGCGTGACAACGAACGACCATCGGGATCGGCGGAGGGCGTTGCGAATAGCGAACGTGGTTCACGAAGACAGGGATCGTGTGACATCATGCTTTTCGCTGTGGATCGATCAGACTGACTTGTTTGATCCTCGCGGGAACGGCCCCCACGGAATGAGACGTCCGTTGGCTCGGCTCTCCCTTGCTCCGGGATGCCGCGCTCCACTGGAATGTGTGCTTTCCGCCAAGTGCTTGTACACTCTTCCAAAACTCCGGCGCGCGAAACACGATCGCACCATTGTCGACGTACCGTCCGAGCTTCCCTTTCTTGATCTCGCGCATGGTCCCCATCGCGAGTCCGTTGAGCCCTTGTTGATCCATGCTCATGTCGAGCGACAAAACAGCGATCCCGTTGTCGATCGACGCCACGAGCTCCTCGAACGATGTCTCAAGCGCTCCAGGCTCCAGGGCGAGATTCGGCGCGTGCTGCATGGGAATCATCATCGCCGATTCGGCACCGGCGCACCCGTGCGAGCGAACGGGCTTCCCGATCCGTTGATAGTACGGAGCGAGCCACGCCGCCTGCTCGCGCGTCGTTTGGTAGTCCACGAGAACCCCGTTCTGGATGATCGTGAAATCATCCGGCATGATTCCTTCATTGTCCCATTTGACCGTCGCCAACCCGTGGGGAACGGAGCGGTTCGCCGTGACCGTAATGAGGGGATTCTCAATCGCCGGAGTTCCGAGCCGTTGGAGCGGTTCATCGAGGAAGCTTGTTCCCCCTGCATTGGCCTCGTACCCGAGCGCGCGATCGAGCTCGGTCGCCGCACCAAGGGTCCGATCGAGTATCGTCGCCATGGCGTCGGCGCTGAATATCATGTCATATCGCCCGACGTCTACGACTGTCCGATATCGCGACGCCTCCGCGTCGGCGATCAACTGTGGAATCATGTCGATCAACCCGGATTCCGAGATCATTTCCCACCCGCGTCCCGACAATCCCAATCCGTCGGCACCCGCCGCGCCGGCGCCGAGATGGGCGTGATATTCGTCGCGATATGTGACCGAGAACCCTGCTTGTGTTTGATACGTGGTCTGGGACCACGATGCGTCATCGCTCGTCGCAGAGATCCTCTGTTCACGCAGGAATGCCATGTCGGCTTGCGTCCCGATTCCGACTTGATAGCTCGACGCATAATCAGTGAACGCGTTCATGACGTCCAACTTCTCAGCGACGGGGATATCGAATGGATCATATTTCACGGGCATGATCCACTCGCCATTGGCGATCGTCGCGCGTGGACCGAGCTCGGCGGCGCGCGTACGTCCCCGGCCGTGTGCAGTTGCTTGCGCCACTGCCCCGCGAGCCAGCCGCGCCGCCTCGTCTGGACTCCACACAGTGCTCGCGAAGAATCCCCAGTAGCCGTTCACGAGCGCTCGAACGCCGATCGCACGACGCTCCCCTTCGGTCCACCCGGGACTTTGGGTGCGCGTCCACGTAATATGCGCGTCCGCATAGCTCGCTCCCGCGCTCCGCGCCGCATCGACCGCACGGAGCACGAGCGCATGGAGATCCGGAGCATATAGCTCGTCACACCGTCCCACAATAGCGGGCGTCGCGCGACCAGGGAGTGTCTTCGCTTCGCCGAAGAGCCGATGGGGGACAAACCCCGCCGCCGCGGCGAGCGAAGCGCGCCGAAGAAAGTGTCTACGTTGCATGAGATGATGGAGCTACGACCGCGCGAAAGCGCTACGGCACGGCGCAGCCAGTCGTAATTTTCGGATTGAATTGCCCTTGCACCGCGACCGTGAAGGGGAAGGACGTCGCATTGCCGAACGAGCCACCGTTGCGATAAGGACCGGTGGGAAATACAGACTCCGGGTCACGACCGTAATTCTTGATGAGCCGGCGGAGGTCGCCGACCCGCCGCGCGGTGAGATAGAGCCAGAAGGCTCGCTCACTGTATAACAGATCGACCTGCCCTTGTTGCGTCGACGGAACCGACAGCGTCCCCAATCCGATCGTGGCGCGTAACGCATTGAGCGTATCGACCATCGCCGATGGGTTGGACGCGTTCAACGCCGCTTCGGCTTGGATGAGTCGCGCCTCGATCCCGCTCGCCAGGACGATCGGTGTATTGTTGTCCGGATATTTGCTTTGATCGAACAGCGAATCTGATGGATTGAAGACCCCCATCTGCGAGAAGTACGTCGGCACACGTGGATCATTCGCCGAGACGAATGGCAGCCCGTTTCCTCCTTCTCGCTCACCCACCGGCTCGCAGCACCCGTTGGTGTTCCATGCGAAGATATTTCCGATCACACTCGGATCGGTCATGTACGTGAACGATGTCGGCACGTTGGCGACGGCGGCGCTCGCCTCGGCGTAGTACCCGAGGTCCATCAACGCGCGTCCGCGGACAACGCTCGCCAGTGAGACGAATTGTGTGCTGTCGTGTCCGTGCGCGAGCGCGGAGTCGGTCTGCATCAATGCATATTTGGTCGCCGAATCGGTCGTGTACGGGCCACTCAAAACGACGGTGCGATCCGCGGCCACATCATTGATCGGAAAACCGGAGCAAATTTCTTCCGCCATTTGTAAAATGGCGTATCCTCGCACCGCGAACAATTCACCCAGATACTCGTCCTTCACTGTCGGTGAACCATTCGCGCGCATCGCGTTGATGGCCTGCGTGGTGGTACTGACGATCAGATCGAGTTGCCCGAGATGGCGATCACTGTAACTAGCCGCCTGAATCAACGCCATGTACGTCGCGTCGCGCTTGTCGTAATTCAGATACGGATTGGCGTATGGAGGATTTGGGAGCGTCCCGGGATCGAAGCTCCGTTCGTCGCTCAAGAGCGCCGATTCGTACGCCGTCGGCGCCATTTGGAGCGACAGCGTTTGTAATGCGTTGACACGCCACCCCATCGCGCCTGCGCTATTCGCGATCGTTTGCGATTGAATGAGCGTAGGGTCGCTCACGTCGAGAAGGCCGTGGCATCCAGCGAGCCCAACCGCAGAACCCATCACCATGCCGCAGGTGACGACGCGAACCAATCGCCGGGCAATCATGCGTTGCGAGAATGTGCTAAACATGGAGAGCGTTCACCTATGGAGTGATGTCGAAACGGAAGGACCAGCTACGCGCCTGCGGAACTCCGTCCCCTTGTCCCGAGAGGGCACCAGGCGCTGAGATATTCCCGGTCACACTCTCCGGATCTGTTCCGTCATACTTCGTCCAGAGCGCCAAATTCCTCCCTTGCAAGCTGATGCTCGCCCGTGAGAAGCCGAGGTGCAGCCGATCGAGCCGCAACAGATGCTGGGGGAGCTCGTACGTAACGTTGAATTCACGCCACCGCGTAAAATTCCCCGATTCCCACCAGTCTTCCGGCATCCCCGACGCATACTTCGCCTGAATGAGCACGGGCGTCGTCGTCAGGAAGGGTGCCAGACACAACCCCGATCCGGGACAATTCGGGGCGAAACTATTGTAGCGAATGAACCCCGTCTCCCGATCGAACAGCGCCGAAAGGCGCACTCGGCCGCCGAACACGCTCAACGTCGGCGTGATCGTCAACGTCGTCGGTGGCGCGGTGACGCCCAGAAAGCTCATCGCGGTGTCGCGGATGACTTCGTTGTAGAGAATGATGCCGTCGCCTGGATGGTTCGGTCCGGTGCTCACGGTGTCGGCGACACCAAGGATGCGATGTCCGAAAACGGCGTCGATCGGATAGCCGACAGCGAACCCGCGTCCGGACGACGACTTGTTCTGTGGAATGTTCCCCAGCGACGTGACAATTTGCGAGCTGTGGGAGTAACCGAACACGACATCGCTCCGCATGCTTCCCGCATCGAGGAGTGTCAACGTGGCCGTTGCCTCGAAGCCACGGGACTTGAGGTCACCGACGTTGGCCCACACCGATGGAACGCCGACCGGGTAGACGAGATCGAACAGGAAATCCTTGGTCGTCCGTCTGTTCCACGTGAGCCCCATCGTGAGACGCGAGAAGAACGTCGCGTCGGCACCATACTCCCCTTCGTTAGTCCGTTCGGGGCGTAACAGCGCACTGGGCGCCGAACCCAGAGCGTATACGATCTGCGACTGATTTTGATAGATCGACGCGTTCCCGTTGATCGAGCCGAGCTTCATTTGCGATGTCGGATACCGGCTCGCCGCGCCGTATGAGGTGCGGAACCGCGCCTCACTGATCCACGGAACCGATCGCATGAACGGCTCTTCCGACACGATCCACGAAGCGCCCACTTTGGGATACGGCCGCGCATGATACGCATCACCGAACGTCGTCGAGCCATCCATGCGAAGCGCACCAGTGAGAAACAATCGATCGAAGGCGCCGACGACTTCCTCGCCGTACGCGCCGAGTGAAGCGGACTCACTCCAATACGGAGTGACTGACTGATACGAACCGGCATTCACCGTCGTTCGCCCCGGCGCCAAATTCTCGGCGTACGCCGTGAGCCCATCCAGATGCGCGTAATTGTATTGCGTTCCGATGGAGGAGCGGAAGCTGAATATCCCCGGTCGATTGATCGCCGTCGAGCCAAGGGTGAACGTCCGCCCGGTATTGTTGCGGTCGTCGTCCTGTGCAAAGCCCGTCGGGGCATAGTATTGGCTGACCCCCGCGGGGAGCACCGAATGCGTGATCGTCGCATCGAGATCGATCCCCGCCGACGCGGAGACAGAGAACCACGGGAGAAGCTGCCGTGTCCCGTTCAGTGCGCCAACATAGTGGTTGCCGGTCTCGGAGGTCGTCGTGAGGGTGAACTCCGGATTGATGAAGTAATACAGATGGATGGCACTGCTCGTGTCGATCCCGGGATGCGGAGCCCCGTGATTCAGGTCGTCCTGGAATTCGCCGAGTTGCTGCATCCGGTGATCGGTATGCGTATAGTTCACGGTCAGCGTGACATTCCCTTTGTCTCCCCAATCGGCGGACACCGTCCCGTGCGTTCCGAGATTCAGCAACGTGTTGGGACGCTCGAGCGCATCGCCGAGCGATGAGGTGGCGAGATATTTCTTGAGATAGTCCGCCGCGGCGGGGGCGATTTGCAGCGCGCCGATCTGCGAGTCGTAATTTCCCGACAGGAAGTATCGGAGGAGTTGCGACCCACCTTGCAGATTCGCCCCGTATTGCCACGTCGGACGATCTTTGGCGATGATGGAGTACCGGTTATCCGACGCGATCGTTCGCGCCGCGGTGATGCTGTCGAGAATGCACTGCTGCCCTTGGTATTGCGTAATGACCGAGCAGTTCCCCGAGTAGAGTGCGCCAGTGATCGGATCGTGTCCCCACGCCTGATAGCCGCGGTCGATCCGTGTCTTGGGGACCGCGTTGGAGACGGGACGCACATACCATTGGAACCGCGTTGCTCCCGGTGCACCACGTTTGGTCTTGATGATGATGACCCCATTGGCCGCGTCCGGCCCATACAACGTGGATGCGGATGGCCCTTTCGCGACTTCGATCGATTCGATGTCGTTCGGATTGATCTGATCGAGCGGGCTTTGCAGCTCGCCGCGTCCACGCGAATCACCGCGGTAATCCTGATGAACCGAAGTCCCTTCCGTGATCAGATTGTTGCTCTTGTATCGCACGCCATCGACGATCACGATCGGCTCGGAGCTGAGCACGTAGCTGGACGTTCCACGCAACCGGAGCGACGTATTGCCGCCGGCGACGCCACCGTTGGAGGTAATGACTTGCAACCCGGGAATGCGGGACTGCAACAGATCCATCGTCGTCGTGATCGGCGCCTCTTTCACCAACGAATCGGCGTTCACCGTCGCGACGACGTGCCCGAGCTCGCGGATCCGCTGTTCTCCGGTCGCCGTGACCACAACTTGATTGAGCGTATTCACACTCTCACTCGGCTCCAACGCCATGGTGATCGTCGTCGTCTGATCGTCGACGACGGTGACGATCTTTACTTGACGGCCGAACCCGACCGCGCGTGCGGCGATCCGGTGCGTTCCCGCGGCGACGGTGGCGAAGGTGAAATGTCCATCCTTTTGCGTTCTGGTTCTCGCGACAGTGTCATCGAGCACGAGAATGACGCCATCGATCGGCTGATGCGTCTTGGCGTCGGTAATCGTCCCCGTTACCGTCCCCGAGACGTTCGGATCCTCACGATCGTGGGCGATCGTCACCGTCCCCGTCTCGTGGACGCGAGCGACCAGTCCGGTCCCTTGCAACGCGGCGCGAAATGCGTCGGCGACAGGAACATCTTTCACATGGAGCGTAATCAGGAGATCCGGAGGGACGGTCCCGCCTGTATACGCCGCTTTCAATCCGGCTTGTGTCGTAATGGCCTTCAGCACCGTCGGGAGCGGCACGCGATCGACATCGACCGTCACACGAACGCTCGCGAGCCCCGACCGATCCGCCACGACCGTCGTCTGCCCTCGTAACACCGACGCAAACGCCAGCGTGCTCGTGACCACGAGAAGCATCGCCGGAATGATCGCCGACGCAATGACCGATCGCGGACGCCATCTGATCATACGACGAACAGCGTTACCGTCCATATTGAGACTCCACGGTGAAAGAAGGGTTCGGTGTGCGGAGCTGCGTGCGATGAGAAGAGGGGCGTCCTCGTACGATGGTGATGATGCGGCCGGAACGCGTGAAGTGTGCTTCGAGCACCTCACCCAACTCGTCGAGCGCGGCGGAGAGGGATGCGTTGTTGGTCGCGATGGTCCATGTCAGCGGCGCCTTGGCCAACGTCGAATCCTTCAACCGGAATTCGACGTCGTACGCCCGTCCCAAATCCGCGATGGCGTCACGCAACGGCACGTTGTCGAACACGAGCTGTCCCGTCGTCCACGCCATGGCGCGATCGACGGCAATGTTGGGGACGACGTCCAAACTTCCGGAGTCGCTCACGACGCACAGCGTTCGTGCATCCAAGATCGCCGCCCGGTCATTGCGTCCAGCGTCGCGGACATCGGAGACCGCCACACGTCCATTGGCGACGACGACCCGGGTATTCCGGTCAGACGGGTAGTGGCGCGTCGAGAACGTCGTTCCCAGCACGCGAATGATCGCCGTGCCAGTGTGAACGGTGAACGCGGAGCGCGCATGATGCGCGATCGCGAACAGCGCTTCCCCTTGGACCGTCGCCGACGCGTTCGTCTCCCCGTCCGTCGTCGAAACACGGAGCGTGGTCGACGGTCCCAATGTCACACGCGACCCATCAGCCAACGTGACCGTCGCGCGTTCACGAGCGGTCGTGCTGTATGTGCGCTCGATACGAGATACTTTGTGCGACGCAATGTTCGACATCGGCACCAGGAGCGTCACCGCGACGAGCCCGAGAACACCGACGGTTGCACCGACCATCGCGCCGACTCGCCAATTGTGCCGGCTCACCTGCGGACCACGCCACATCCGCCGCGACGCCTTTGGTGTAATGCTTGGCGCGCCACTCTGTGGCAGCGTGGGCGTCACCTTCGCCAAAATCTCGCGTGAGACTCCGTCGAGCTGCCCGAAGGCGACCTGGTTCCGAGCGCCTCGCAACTCGTCTCGCACGACACTCCCCGCCCCCACCATCCCCATGGTGTCGCCGAAGTACGTCTCGACCATCTGCACTTCATCGGAGGGCGCCTCACCCCGGAGGTACCGGTCGAGCACGTCCCACGGGAGCCGTTCGATCGGGGACCGATTGGCCGGCGAAGACGAGTCAGGCGGATGCGTCATACTCTTCCAACACCCAACGTGGCGCGATGCGAACATCGCCCCGGAATTGCATTTTCGAACGATCGTACGACTAGATGGTACGATTTATGGCGCGAGGATTTCCTGGAGCAGTGCGATCGCGCGGGCGAGAAGCCGTTCGACAGCCCGCGTCGAGACGCCGAGGACGACGCCAATCTCTCGGCTGGAGAGGAGCTGTTCGTAGCGCAGTTGGAGGACGATTTGTTGGCGTTCCGTCAATTGCGTGAACGCTTGGCGCACGCGCTGGCGTACACGTTCGGCGTCGTCGGGAAGGATGGGATCGATCGACGCGGGCTGCTCCGCCTGGACCCGCGCATGATGCCGTTGAATGACCGCTTCATGGCGCCGGACGTTCAGCGCGGCGTTGCGGACCGAGGCAAAGAGATAGGCACGGATGCCGACGCGAGGAGTCCACGTCGTCCGCTGCTCCCACACTTTATAGAGCACGTTCTGCACGAGATCTTCCGCCGCGTCGACGGAGCCGGTGAATTGCCGTGCGAACTGGACGAGCGGTGGGAAATATTGCCGAACGAGTGTATCGAGCGCCGTGGGATCGCTCGCTCTGACGCGATCGACGAGCTCCCATTCCGAGTGCGGCGCCTCGGCGCGTGTATTCTCCCCGAACGAGGCACGCTCAGACGAACCGCTCCGGGCACGCCAGGGGAGCGGGCCTTGGTCATCGGGGACCGGAGGAGAGCTGAGATACAGCGCAAACGCCACGGGACGCGGGAAATGGTACCACGACAATAGCATCGTGCGCGGTGGTGCGCCAGCGGGAGTTTGTGCTACGATGCACACGACTCCCTTAGATGAACACCCTCACCACACCGACGCCCGCCTCCCCTCCGGCAACACCATCGCGTCTCCCGCCCGGCATCCAAACGCCCGCGCAAACGCCGGCACATTCGCCAGCACCCCATTCACCCGCCACCGCGGCGGCGCATGCACATCCTCCGCCGCCTGCTGCTGCACGAACAGCGGAGATCCCTTCGCCCGCCACGTCCGCGCGAACGCTTTGAAAAACCGCTGCGCCGGCGTCTCCCCATCACGCCGCTCACGCGGCGTCTTCCCCAACGTATGCATGTACGCATCGAACGCGACGTTGAGCCCGCCGAGATCCGCGATGTTCTCGTTCACCGTCAGACTCCCGCTCACGTGCTGAGAATCGATCGCCACATACGCGTCGTATTGCGCGACGAGCTTCTGCACTTCCCGCTGAAACGGAATCGTATCGCCCGCCGCCCACCAGTTGTTGAGCCGTCCCACAGAGTCGAACGGCGCCCCGTTCGTATCGAACGCATGCGTGATCTCGTGCGCGATGATGTGCCCGAGCCCGGCGTAATTCCCGACGTCGTCGTGCGCCGGATCGAACAATGGTGGTTGAAAGAGAACCGCCGGAATCTCGAGGATGTTCGCGGTCACGATGTACTGCGCGTTGACCGTATACTGCCGATACAACCACGCCGTATTGGCCCCCGTTTGATCCGGCGCCGCACCAAACTCCTTGAGTTGGTGCTGGTACTCCACATACTCCGCCGACCGGCGGTTCGCCTCGAAGTCGGTGGGTGACAACGTCAATCGCTCGTATTCCTCGTCCGCATCGGGATTTCCGATCCGAAACCGCATCCGCGACAACTTCGCCAACGCCGCACGTTTGGTCGCCGGACTCATCCATGTCAGCGCGACGATGCGTCCACGCATGGCGCTCCGCAGTCGCTCGGCGAGCGTATCGACTCGGGCGACTGTCGCCGGGGCGACGACAGTGCGCACATAGGCGCGCCCCAGTGCCGTTCCCAAGGCATCATCCGTGGCCGCAACACAGCGGGCCACACCGCCGTCCCGCTCCTTCGCCCCGGGCGCCGAATCGGCGGGTGGCGTGACCAGACAACTATTGTAGAACAACCCGAGCACACGGGTGATCGGATCTTTCGTCCCCGCCAGCGCGGCGGTCCGCGCATCGGTCAGGATTTTCACCAGAATCTGCCGCACACCAGATTCGACGACCGTGAAGTTATCGACGCGCATCGTGTCGCGCCGCACTGCCAACGTCCGGACCGTGTCGGGCGGCGCGACAGGGAGTACGGTCTGCGCGATCCATGCGCCGTTCACGAACAGATAAAAATCTGTACACGGCGTAACGGCCGACGCATCCGCCGGAGTGGTGGCTGACAATGTTGCCGTCGGGGTCGCTGTCGATACCGCGGGACGTTGCGCTATCCCCGCCGTCGCGACGAGCATCCCGATGCAGACGATTCCACTCCACCAACCGCGATACTCACGACGACGTAACTGCATTCCGGCCATCATCGCTTGCCCATCACGGCGTCGCTCGATTGTCGAACAGCTCCTGCAAGACATCATCGAGCACCGCTTCGTCTTCACGATCCAGCGCGGTCACCATGCGCACTGTGCCGTTCGAATCGATCACATACGTCGGCAGCGGAATGAGCCCAGGCACCTGATACGCGGTCTCGTTCGTCGCCGACGTCAATATTTTTCTACCATCTGACCGGTGTCCGAAATCGCTCTTCGTGAGCGCGACGGTCACCGGGAGTTGCAACTCCTTCAGAAAGTAGTCGCGAACTCGAACAGCCTCACTGTCCGGCGTGACCACCGACCCACCCACATAGCCACGCGTACGCGTCACGAACGTGACATCCAATCCTCGCACCGCGTACTTTGCCACGAGCCGGCGGAGCACACCGTATCCGACGAAGGCGTACTCGTTCCGCATCGTCGCAAACACGATCAACGATGGTTTCCCGCTGATGGGACGTTGATTCCCGGGCGTGCCCGTATTGTACCAATCCGTTGCCCGAATGGGTGGCGCCGTCTGTCCGATCGATCGTAGCTCCTCCATCCCGGCCAAGCACAACGAGATCATCGGACGCAACGGAACGAGGGTACTTTTGGCTTTTTGCATGATCGCGTACGCCCCAGGACCATCGTTCATGCGCGCGCGATAATACGCGACTTCCCAATACGCCATGCACGACGTTCCCGCGTATTCTTTGCGTGCATCCCCGGTGATCTCCTGGCTCGCTTTGAGTGCGGCCGCCGACTCACGTGCTTGCAACGGGATACTGTCCCGGAATCTCGCCTGTTGCGCCATCGCCACGTGCGCCCGCGTCCGATCCGGCGCAACGGCGGCGCCCAACGCATCGAGCTGCGCGAGATAGGATTCAGCGCGCGCAAGCTGCGGCTGTGCGGCCTCGAGATAGACCGCGACGATTTGGGACAATGTCCACCCGAGTGTTTGGATCGGCCCTTGTTTCGTAACCTCAGCGAGCCTGGCGAAGGCTTGATCCGCGAGCGCCGGCTCGTCGGCGGCGAGATACGCTTGCCCCAACCCGAGCAGGTCACGTGGAGCGACGGTTGCCACGGAGAATTGCGCGACACACGCACGCACCGCGGCAATCGTCGTCGGTTGGTCCGGATGTCCAGTGCGCGCAAAGTATGTCGTATCGGGGCGCCGGTCACGCCAGAAGGCACGTTCCATCCACGACTCCCCCCGTGCGCACTCATCTGGCGCTTTGTATCGCCCGAACGTGTGCGGCGGTCCGGGAACCGCCACGATCGTCGCGGACGCACTAGTGGTCGTGGGCGAAGCAACGTTTGCCGACGATGGCGCTGTCACCGTCGTGCCATGTTGCGCGTGTGCGGTATGCGCAATCGATGCAATCGCAAGAATGACCGCACTACGCTGCATCGGGATTCGATGCCGCATCATACCGCGTCCGCCAACCCGGTCAAGCTGAAATCGTCGACACGAACCGCCGGAGCGACCCACGCGAACTCCGGCTTGAACACCCGAACGGCTGGTCCGATGTCGAGCACTTTGTTGAACGCGAACAACGGCGACTCCGTGAACCGGAAATTCTTGGCGGGATGCGACACCTTTCCATGCTCGATCAACCACACCCCATCCCTCGTAAATCCTCGGCTCAATAGACTCGGAAAGTCGACGAGCTCCAACCCGTGGAACCGCGTGATGAGGATTCCTCGCTCCGTCTTGGCGATCATTTGCTCGATCGGCGTCGTTTCGACACCAGGGGCCGCGGCGAGACGGAACGACTGAGAGTCGAGCAACGCCTGCTCCGTCCCGAGCGATTGGAGCGCGTAGCGTTTCGTGTAGGAGAGCTCGCGCAATATCCCGCGGTCGACCCAATTGACTGGCCGATAGGGGATACCTTGATAACGTTCATACGGGATGAATCCCCCATCGGGATCCATCGGATCCGCGGAGAAGGTGAGACGCTTGTCGAGGACCTGTTCCGAGATCCGCGTCCACCCCATGCGACGCCCAGAAAATGGGGATATTCCCCCTTCTGCGCCCTGCCGATCGAGCGCCATCCCCAAAATCTGAGCGAACAGTTCGGCGGTCGCTTGCGGTTCCAAAATGACGGTGTACCGTCCCGGCTCGACCGCTTGCGGCTTGAGTGAATGTTGTGCTTTGTCCAACGCGCGCGCCGCGATCGCCTGCGGATCGATCTTGGTAATATCATAATGATTGACCCCGGCCCACCCTGATGCCGTTCCCGCATGGTCGCGCGCGGTGATCGAGCATTCGACCGCAGTCGTTGGATAGTACCGTCGCGTGCCGGTCGATCGGAAGGTGGCGTTCCCACCAGCCATGCACGTGAATGCACCGGCACTGCTGAACCCAGCACGCTCCGTTGGCGCGATCAACTCACGGACGAGATTCGTCCGTGCCTCGGCGCTCGCCCGATATGTTTCGTTGCTGAAGAGCTTGGGTTGCAAGATGGGCTCATCGACTTCCGTATCGTTGTCCTGCTCCGGTTTCTCGATCTCGAACCGAGTGCTTTCCTCCGCCATCCGGATCGCCTCACGCAACCCATCATCATCGAGACGAACGGTGGACACCTCGCTGGCGGATCCACGAATGACGCGCCGGATGCGCAACGTCGTCGTTCGCAGGTCCGATGCAACGGAAATTTGATTCCGTGCCCATGTCACCGAGCCGATCCACCGACTCATGATCTGGAGATCGACTTCCCCGCCTCCAGCCGCCATGCGGAGCACCCGCTCGAACACGGCGTTGCACTCGTCGCTCGAGAGGAAATCGCTCCCTGTCATGTCCCGTCCCACCATCGTTCGTGTCATCCTTCGCGGCTACCCTTTCCGGGACGCGTCGACCACCGAGACCCCGGTGATTTTGGCGGGAACCGCCGAGACGGTGTGCACCATCGTTTGCGCACCAACGATACCGTTGTCCCAATCGCTGTATTCGAATCCACGTGCCCCCGCGCTCGCGGGACCGCCGATGGCGACGAGGTTCTTCCAGAATTCCGGCGCGCGATAGATGTATTCCGCATTCGCGACGGTATCGCCCAATTTTCCGTTCGTGATTTGATACACGAGCTCGCCCGTGCCATAGCCATTCAGCATCTGAAAATCGGCTTGTGTTCGTCCACCGACGACGGCGAGCCCACGCGTCGTGTTCTTCACCAGCTCTTCGAACGATACGTCGCGTGCTCCAGGACGCATCGTGAGATTCGCCGGACATGTCGTCATCGGTCTCGTGCCGAGGGCGTACGCGCTGCCGGTGGAACGCACCGGCTTTCCAATCTTTTGATAGTACGGCGCGAGCCAGCTCGCCGACTCGCGCGTGGTTTGATAGTCGGTGAGCACACCGTCGGTCACCAACGCCGTCGACTGCGGCTCGACCCCCTCGTCATCCCATTTGACCGTCGCCGCTCCGCCAGCCGCGGATCGGTCCGCGGTCACGTTCAGGAGCGGACTTCCAACTTTGAATGTGCCGAGCATGGCGAGTGGGTCGCTCAGATAGCTCGTCCCGCCATTGTTGGCTTCCATCCCCATCGCGCGCGGAAGTTGTGTGGCGATGCCAATGGAGCGGGAAAGTACACCAGCCATCGCGTACGCGTCGAACACGACGTCGTACCGTCCGATGTCGACCGGTTTGGGGCGACGGGCACCAAGGCCATCTTCGATCAAGCGCATGGCGTGGTCACGGAACGGAGCGGTGCGAATGTACTCCCAACCAGCCCCCGCAAAGGAGAGAAAACTGGTCGTCCGATAGAAACTCTTTTCGGTCAACCAATCCTGCGGCACGTTGATCAAAAAGCCGGCTTCGGTGCAATACACCGTCTGTACGGTGAACGACCCGTCGGACGACGCGAAGGTTCGCTCGTCCTTGGTGAATTTGATCATCGAGCTCCCTTCATCCATGACGAAACGGAGCGCCGAGCTTTTGGTGTCGTGATAGAGACGTTGGGCGAACTCGTTCATGCCGGAAAGAACGTCGTGCTTCTCTTCATACGACACCGTGAATGGATCGATCTCCACGGGCATCGTCCACTCCCCCGTGACAACCGGTGTCTTTGCCAACTCGACCTCCCTCGGCGTCCCTTTGGACGCGACGGTCGCTTGCGCCGTCGCATCCCGTCCGAGTTTCGCCGCGGCGTCCGTCGTAATGACGCCATCGAGACCGGCATATCCCCAATACCCGTTGACGAGCGCACGTACGCCGAATCCCATCGTGAGCTCGTACTCGGGATTCTTGTTCAACTCATCCCGTTGCGCCGCTCCATCGAGACGCCCATAAATTTCTCGCCGGGTCGTGCGGATGTGGACGTCGGCGTACAGTGCGCCGGCGCGTCGGGCCGCATCGATCGCGGCGCCGGTGAGTGATTTTTGCTCCGAGCGCTCGAGCGGAAACAAATTCCCTTCGTGCACGCGGGCAAAGAGCCGGCGGGGAATCGTTGCATTGAGGAGCGTCGTCCCCACGAGAGCCGCGGAGCTCGTCTGGAGAAAGTCGCGTCTGGTGTACCGAGACATCATTGCGCCGGTGGAGCTTCGATCACCCAATGCTGTGTCAAGCGACGAAGCTGCGTCCGAATTGCGCCGAGACTCGAGTCGGTACTTGGCGCGTCGGCGACGATGGTGCCGTTCGCGTCGAGGATCGCGAACGGTGAATGGTGATCGAGCCAATCGCCCCATGCCTGCGCTCCGAAAACAATGGGCATCGTGATCCCGTAAAACTTCTGATATACGACCGCGTGCGCATGCTCGGCGGTATCCGGATTCACGTCGACCGCGATGACCGCGATCCCACTCTCGTGCAGCTCGCGATACATCTGCTCGAAATGCGGCATTTCGGCGATGCACGATCCGCAGCCGGTATTCCAGAACCAGACGAGCGCACCGTTCTTCTTCGCGAGCAGCTGATCAGACGTCACCGGCGATCCATCCAGCAACGTTACGGGTGTCGTCAACGGCGGAAGTTTCCCCCCGACCGACGTTGGGATCGTCTTCGTGGGAACCTGTTTGTTGACGGTCACCCCGGCGGGTGGCTTCCACGCAAGCTCCGCGTCGGAGACTGGACCGTCCAATGCGAGCGCTTTGACCTGCTCGTCCCAGCGAAATCCTTTGGTGCTCGTGGTGAGCATCCGGCGGATGGTACGATCCAATCCGATCCAGACCCGCGTCGTATAGACCACCGTGTCGCTCGGCAGTGGATACGCTCGCTCATACACCCATTGCACGACGTCACAGCTCTCGCCGCCGCACTCGGTGACGCCATCGTAGGTGACCGACCGAACGAGCGGATCATGCAACCGGTCGATGTCCCATTGACCGACTTCGAGCTGGCGTCCGGGCGGTAGCGGGAAGAAGAGATGTACGATGTTCCCGCGCGTCACCGCCTGCCGTCCACTCTCCGAGCTACATTCGGAGACGCCAGGCTTGAGCACGAGCGTCGCAGCCGTCGCAAGCGCGCGTTGCAATGGTGTCGCGGCCGGTGCGATGGTTGCATCGGTATATTCTCGATAGCATCCACTCCGTGTCATCGCGATATGCTCGAACGACGTCGACGAGGGCCCGCGCTCGCGACTTCGGAGCGAGGCGGCACCATCGCGGCGAAGAATCACACTATCGATGGCGATCCCTGTGGGTTGCGCATCACCGGGACCATCGTATTCCACACGTTGCACGATGGCGCGCAGCGTGTTCGCGGACCGTAATTTTGCCGCCGCACTCTCGAGCAGCCAAACGGCATTCGCGTCGATGTTGGGCGTGATCTGCCCCCGCACCGCCGGTACGGAGGTGGACAACGAGTCGCCGCCGAAGGTCGCGGCGCTCGCCAGGAGAAGCAAGAGATGCACGAGCAGTTACCACCGAATGCGTAGGCCAAGCTTACTTTGCCGGCCGATGACGGTGCTGTATGCCCCGGCGTCCGGCCGATAGTAGTTGGAAAGATTTTGGATTTGCAACGTTCCGTCGACATACGACGCGAGACGATGCGCGGCATTGAGATCCGCCATGACGTACGACGGGTTCGCCCCAATGAACGGTGACGGGAGATCATGCCGGGGCCCGACGGCATCCAATCGCCGATACACGATGCTCGTCCCGAGTGGGGAGAAATCGAACGAGCCGTAGACTTTTCCCTGGCCCTGAAGGTCGAGCGACACCGTGTTGCTCGCGACGGCGTATTGAACGCTCAACGCATACGTGTGCTCTGGTGCCCCTTGGAACACCGCGCCGGGAACGTATTGGGGAAAGAGGCGGCGATACGCCGGGGTGATCCCGAGCACTCGGCTCTTCGTCCACGAATACGTCCCTTTCGTCGTGACCGGACCAGTCGTCACCGTCCCCTGGAGCTCCCACCCCTGGTTCCGAACACTTCCGATGTTGAGATTCTTGGTCTGGCTCGTGTAGAGATATCTGCAATAATCGGGATCGAAACCACACCGCCCGAGTGGATCGAATTTGAGCGACCGGACGCTGTCGACGATCGGCTGGAGAATGAGATTGTCGACCGTCTGGTTGTATCGCGTCACGACGAGCGACGCGCGTGTTCCAAAGTACATCTCCAATCCGCCCTCTCCCCCTTGCTGCTGCTCCGGAAGAAGATCGGGGTTGGCGAGGCGCCTGTCGAAGTATCCGAAGTACCGCACGAGGTACCCGGGCGCCTGAATCGCTTCCGTCAAATTGCTCGTCGGCGGACGCGTAGAATGCCCGAGACTCGCGCGCGCCTTCATGGTGAGATCACCGAACGTCTGCGTCAGCGCGATACCATATCGGGGAACGACGTTGGGATTCACCTGATTGCCGTAGGTCGGATTCCACTCGGCACGAATCCCGTACGTCAGGAACAGCATGTCCGCCACTCCGAACTGCCCCTGCAGGAACATCCCGCGATTATGATCGGGGAGTCGTGACACCTGCGATGTCCCGTTCAGCGAGCCGGTCAATGATGTCGATTGGGAGAAGATGCTCGTCGACAACGAATGCCAGCCGTCGACACCGGCGCTCACATTGGCGTTGGCGAATGACGAGAATGGAATCGACGCGGTGGTCGTGTAGGAGACGGAAGTCCGCGTCGTCGTCTCCTGCGTCAACTGCGCCAGTGTATCGCCTGGATAGGTGTAACCGGGAGTATTGAGCATGTCGCCAGACTCGAGCACATCCGAGCCGACCGTCACCGTTTGGGACCACCAGGGGAACGGATTGTACGTCAGCGTCGTCCCCAACGTTTGATCGTGGCTGGTAAAGGTTTCATCGCCCACGATGACACCGAGGCCGCTGGATGAGAAGTCTCCCGTCGCGATGCCATTGACGATCCCTTGCTGCGACCGTCCATGATTCCAATTCGTCCCCAACACCCGGCGCAAACTGACGTCGAGTGTGATCGGCCCTTGCTGCAATCGAACGCCGCCAAACCCACTCAAGCTGGTGTTGTGCACCGCGGGGGTCCATGGACCCGTATAGTTCCACGACCCGCCGATGTTGTACGAAATTTGTCCGCTCAATCCGGACAATTGGACATTGTCGTCGTGAATCGGCGTGCGCGCCGAGCTGGAATTGTTTTCGATGAGGCCGCTTTGCAACGTCGCGACGAGCTGCGGACGCGTCGTCGTGCCACGCTTCGTGAAGACCTGCATCACACCGCTGATCGCGCCAGAACCGTAAATTGTCGAGGCTTGTGGACCCGTCAGAATCTCGATCCGCTCGATACTTCGCGGATCGATGAGCCCCAAGTACGAAGGATCAGCGAGCTCAACGCCATCGACGTACGTCTTGATGGATTGTGACAGCGCGTCGTCGAGCGCGGTCGAGCCACGCGACGACATGCGGACGAGCCCAGGGACGACGCCGAGCGACCCTTGGTTCTGCGCGAACACACCCGGGACGTCGCCGCGGAACAGTTGGTCGATATGCGTGATGCCGCGCCGCTCGAGTTCCTTCCCCGTGATCACCGTCATGGCATTGGGGATCGCCTTGAGCTCGGTCGGCACGACGGTCCCGGTCACGATGATCTGTTCGAGCGTATTGGTCGACGGATCGATGGTGACATTCGCCGTCACGGTTTCTCCGCTCGTCACGGTCGTGGTGACGACTTTCTTCCGGTACCCGATCATCCGCGCGGTGACCCGATGCGTCCCCGCCGCAACCCCGGGCATGATGTACGTTCCGTCTTCGCTGGAGACGACGCCACGGCTCGCGTCATCGATGGTGATCGTGACTTTGGCGACCGGCTTTCCCGTCGTCGCGTCGGTAATCCGTCCGGCGATCGAACCAGTCGGTACGGCAGAACGATGCAAGCCGCTTACTCCGTCGTCTCCTTCGTCCACCGCAACCTGCGCTTCGGGGAGCGGAACGATACGAAGCGCCGTCCCCGCCAACGCCAATTTGAGCGCCTCGCCGAACGGAATGTCACGACGCTGCAGCGTGACCCGTCCGGCGACGTTGTCGAGCGTCGCGCTTTGATAGATGATTTGAATTCCCGCTGCCGCGCCGATGGCGTCCACCGCGTTCCGCACGGAGACATCACGCACGTTGATGGTAATGTGCTTCCGGAGCAACGTTTCCGCCGCGTCCGTCCGGCCACGCGTTTCGACCGACGATGCGACGGTGGGGTGTCGTTGAGCTCCTACGCTTTGTGAAGCGCCGCCCACCGCCATACCGCCTACGGCAATCGCTCGTAGTATAGACCACCGAAGATGCATCATCGGCCAACCTCTTGTGAGTGTGTAGTCAGCGAATCGCGAAAGATCTCTGCTTGATGTGACCGGCTCGTTCGTTCGGCGCGCACCGTGATGACAGGCACGTCGGAAGTGCGATCGACCGTCATGACTACGTGGAGGACGGATGACAAGGCGGACATTACCCCATCGATCGAATGTTGTGTGAACGTCGCGTTGAGACGTGTCGTCGCCAGCGACGAGTCGGCAAGTCGGAAGGTGTATCCGTACCAGTGCCCGAGGGTGACGAGCGCGTCGCTCAACGGCGTATCGCGGAAGACGAGACGTCCGCTCGTCCACTCGATCGGCAACGCGCGATCGTCAGTAATCATGATCGTCGCCGACGAGTCGGTGACGCGCGCGGTTCGTCCCGCGACGATGGGGATGATGGACCGAGCGCCGACGCCGACTTTCCCTTCGATCACCGAAACGTGCACGTCGGCGTCATCGTCGTAGTGCCGAACGTCGAAGACGGTTCCGAGCACCCGTGTAGTGACGGCGCCCGTGTGAACGACATACGGTGTCGCACTGCGGTGCTCGATCGAAAACAACGCTTCACCCGTCAGCGTAATGGCCGAGCCATTGACCTGCGCGACCGTGCGTGGCGCCAACGTCATGATGCTTCCGTCGCGCAACGCAATGCGTTGGCGCTCACCGGCGCCCGTGCGATACGTGACCGATGGGCCATTCCCTGCGCGCGACACCATGACGCCACCAATGCCAATGACACCGACCACCGCGGCGACGGCGGCGATCCCCCAACCCAACGAGGGCGAAGATCTCCGGCGCGTGCTCCGTTCTAAAACAGTGAGCCGGCGGACGACCGACGTCTGCGGTGTAGTGCCGTCTTGCTGTATATGATGCTGCATCCGGCCCCAAAGCCGGTGTCCGACCTCGGCGTCTCCCGCACCGCGCGTGCGGAGCAGTCGCGCACGAAGCGCGGCGGCATCGGGGATGGTGTGAGCGACGTTGCCTTGCTCGTCACCGTGGACGAGGTAGCGGTCCAGCTGTTCCCACTCCGCGCCGTCCGACTCCCGATCGGGCTCCGACGATTCCGATTCGCGCCTCATACTCCCAAAGCAGCCGAGACGAGCAAAAAGGGACGCGCGCCGAAAAATATTTTTGGACGACTTCTAAAATGCTCCTAGAATGATCGTTCGAATGCCTAAGAGCCTACGTCCCTCAACGCATTCCGCAGCGCCGTCAGCGCTCGGCGTACAACTTTCTTGGCGCCATCTTCTGAAACTCCCAGGACCTGCCCGACGTCGGCGAAGGGCATCCCCTCGACGTAGCGGCATAGGATCGCCTCGCGCCATCGGTCCGGCAACGCATGAATCGCCTGCCAGAGATCGCCTTCACTCTCCCCGGGCGCAGGCGTTGCAATCTCGACAAAGGGGGCGACATGTCGCTGCTCGAGTGAATGATGTGTCTCCCGAGTCGTACGAATGTTCCGCGCACGATTCGACGCGGCACGCAGCAGATAGGGACGAATCCCCGCGCGAGGCGCCCATCGCTCTCGATTCGACCACACCCAGAGCAAGACATCCTGCGCCGCATCCTCCGCCTCGGCCCAATCGCCGAGCAACGCATACGCGAGCCGGATGACTTCGGGACCATACTCGACGACGATCCCCTCGAACGCCTGCACGTTACCCGCGCGCACCGCGGCGACACGTGCCGCGTCCGGATGGTCGGCCGGAATGATGAACGCATGCTCAGCCGCTCCACGAAGACGTGCGCCAGCCCCGGCATGAATCCGGTCGTCATCATCGCCACTGTCGGCGGCGATCCACCGTTCGAGAAGGAGGGGAAAAGTCATCGGTCCGGATACCAACGTAGTATCCGGACCGAAGGTGGAACAGAGGAATTTGCGCTATCGATTGCGAAGGATTACGATACCGCCGCTCGCCGCGCTACCATAAGGGGAAGTTCACCGCATCTTTGTGGCTCATCAAATACGGATCGGGCGCATTTGGTACCTTGGGCTGCCAACCAAATGGATCGATGGGAATGGCGCTTTTCGTTAAAGAATAGCCCGGCCGGAAACGTACTTCGAAATGTAGATGTTCGTTACCGCACGGATGCGGACTGTTTTCTTTGCAGACACCAGTCGCGCCCGACTTTCCGATGACATCACCGCGCTTGATGTGTGCGCATGCCCCCAACCCCTCCTGAAGACTGGATAGATGAAGGTAGTGTGTCAAAAATCCGTTATGATGGTCAATGATGACAGTGCCAAATTTCGCCGACTTGGGAGGCACGATGGCCGCTCCAGCGCATTTTATTATTTTCTTCGACACGTCAGCATACACCAACTCACCGGGTGCAGCCGCAAGCACATTCACTTGGCCACTGGGATCTAATCCAACTCCCTTACCTATTGTATGTAAATCGTATCCCGGATGTCCATCGTAGTTGAGTGCCGTCGTGCAGGGAGACGTTCCGCAATAATGATAATTTGGAATCGTTATCGACGTCGAGTATGCATAGGTCGACGCCATCGTGTCTGTTCCGCAAATTAACGCCACGGCGCTGCTCATCCCAACATCATTTGCGTAATCGACCACGCGCCCGTCAGCACAATAAGCATCCTTTCCGGAATGATCAAACACCGAGTTGATCGTGTTGATCGACGGCCCTCCAGGTAACGGAAATGAAAGGAATGTTGGACGCGAAGTGAGCGTATAGGGTGATTGGCTCGAATGTCCCGTGGGAGAGGCAACGCGAAGATAATATGTCCCGGCGACAGTCGTCTGATACGCGAGCACCTGTGGTAATCCAGCAGGATTATTTGCGGTGTCGATGGGGATCAGCTTGTCTCCTTGCCGCCTGAATAATATCAGCTGATAATCGGCCTTCGGATCACTCGCCCCCGGATTTTCCTCGAAAAAGAGCCGATACCCCGCCGGCGCCTGGAACGTGTAATAATCCACATCCGTCGACGTACAAATCTTCGAGTCACTGATCGTCGTCCCGAACGACGGATCGATCGGCGTCGTGGATTGCGGCGTATCATTCGGCTCGTGCGCGTCACACCCGACCGGCCCCGGAACGTACGCCTCCGTTGTCGCGAGAATATTCCCGAGCGATCCCCCATTTTGCCCCCCAATGGCATAGATGACGCCGTTCACCGACGCTGCGCCATGATTGTATCGCGGGACACTCATCGGTGCAAATGGCCCGGGCAACCACGCTTGCGTTTGCGAATCAAAAGCGTCGACAGTCCCGCGCGTCGCCGCGGGTCCACCGCCAACGACGTACAGAACTCCATTCACGACGGCGGCCCCCATGTCGGCGTGCGTCGATGGGAGATCGGGACCTGTCGTCCAACTATCAGATGCTGGATCGTAGATCTCGAGCACGTTCGGCAGCCCCGCGCCATTATAGCCACCGGCCACATACAATTTGCCGTTGATCACGGCACCGGCGCCCCCGTGATGCTTCGCGTGCGGTGACGCCAGTTGCGTCCAGCTATTGGTTGCCGGATCATAGCTGAACAATAAGCTCTGCGACCCTCCATTGGTCTCGCAGCCGACCGTGACGTACAGGATCCCCTGAATTGCTCCAGCGACGCCACACGCGCCCGTGATCGGCAACGAGGCCTTCTGTGTCCACGTGTCCGACGATGGATCGTACACGTACATTGACCCGTTGAGTGAAGATCCATTGTCGGCCCCGCCAACGACGTAAATCAGTCCGTTGAGCGCAGCGGCCATTGCGTTGCTACGCCCAACGGGAATCGGCGCGATGTCTATCCAGGTATTCGTCGCGGGATCATACCGTTCGGCAGTCGCGACACGCGGCCCCGTATCCGATTCGCCGCCAATGGCGTAAATGAAATTGTTCAGCGCCACGACCGAAAGCGTCGTCCTCGCGTGATGCATGGGCGCGACGATGATCCACTGTCCCGCGATGGGCGCCGCCAGTTGCCGACGCACCGATAACTCCTTCGATGGACCAACGCTCCGGTCTGGTGCACATGCAATCGCAAGGACGCAAGCAATTGCGCCCGCCGCCAATCGTCTTACTCGCCCATCACCATTTCGGCCATACCCATACGATCGTCGCTGCCGCATCGTCGCTCCTGAAGAGAATTCTGTCGTTCCAGCAAGACATGATGGCGCCGTGGAACGATCCGTGACGATGCTGATTTTACAGGATTTTCGAGACGCCGCAAGCAATGATCCCGGTTCTTTCTGTCTCGGCAGCATATTGGGACTGAACAAAACGAGGATTTGCTCGCCTTGTCTCATTGCTTATATCCGACGCGCGCAACCATCGCGCGAAGAGCACCAGCGCCGCGATCAAATAACTCACCCCGGCGGGAATCCACATGATGAGCCCAGCGAGTTGTTGATCCTCGAGCCCGGTCATCCCCCACATCGGCGCTGTCCACCGATACACCTCGTACCATGGCGCCGGAGCAACGGTGATCAACGCGCCGAGCCCTCCCGAATACATCGCGGTGGTGAACAAAGAAACCACCGCCGTCCCATAGCGAGTGGCACGCATGTGTAACACGCTCCACCAAAATAACAACGCCGCACCCAGGAAACAAAGATGCTGCAACGCGTGGATCGATTCACTCCGCAGCACTGCCGAATACAACCGCGGCATGTGCCATCCACACAAGATGATCGCTTGTATGGTCCATGCGGCTCCAGGCTTCGTGATCGCGCGCCAAACCGGCGTCAATGGCCCATGACTGACCCAGCGTCCAATGGGACGACGCGAGCGTGCCGGTAATGCCCAAATGAACGGCACCAACGGACGTCCCAGGACGAGCAACGGTGCCGCAACGGTCATGAGCAGCGTATGCTGCACCATGTGCGCGGAGAAGAGCTGCTCGCCGAGTGGGTGGAGTGGAGAGACGAGTGTGATGAACAACGTGAGCCATCCTGCTGCGAAGCACCACACTTCCCATGGACGAATCCCCCGCCCCTGTGCCTGCTGATGTATGGCACGCACGCCGAGCGCGTACCATACGGCAGAAATTCCGAGTGGAAGAACGATTCCCGGCGGCGCTTCCCACTGCGTGAGGATCGCCTCGCGACAGGCGACGTGAAGCAACAGCATGCTACGGGAACATACACGGATGCAGGACAAACACCGGAATCCACTCGGCGATCAACACGAGGAGCGAGAGCAAACTCAACCACAGCCCGAGTTGCGCCATGAAGTGGATTCTCCCATCTTTTTCGCCCGCGTCGACGACAGGGGTGTCGGGAGAGCGGCTGGACGTCGTTGGATGCCCCGAGACATGTCGCCACCCGGTGATCGCGGCGACGATCGTCACAATGATCAGCACCGCCGGAACTACGTGCAATAACGTCCCCCAGAGTGGCATCGACGGACCATGGCACGCCCAAGGGACCATCATGTAGCTGAGTTCCTCCATCGCCAATGCCGCGAGTGGACCGGCGAGAACGCTGAACCATAAAGCGCCAGTCGTTCGGCCGCGCGTAACGTTTGCTCCGTCGATTCTTGGCATGAGATCGCTCCCTCAACTCACGTACGGTGTGAGGAACAGCATGAAGAAGAGCGGTACCCATGCCGCAACGGTGAAATACCAATAGATCGCGTCGTCGGTCACGTCACTGAACAGCCGGTCTCGCATCTTGGTCAGGATGATGATGACCAGACCGATATCCTCGGCGGCATCGATCACGAGCAGTGTGGTGTGTAACCCAAGCGTCGTCCACACGATGGAGCCGTACGCATCGCTATTCCATTGCGTGTTGAGCGCCTTGAACCCGTACCAGCGCAGGACGAGGATGACGATTTTGAACACCACTTCCACCAGCAGCCATTTCAGCATCCCGGAGCGATCGAGACGGTACGCGGCGCGTGCGGCCAGGTACATGGGAATGATGCTCACCAACATCACGCCTAGCTGAATGATGGGAATCAGCAGAGTCGGTCGCGGTGTCTGCTCCGGAGGCCACGCGCTGAAGTTACGCCGCAGGTAGAAATAGGTCGCGGCACACAAGGCGAGCGTGAACCCTTCGATGACCATGAAACCAATCGTCCCCCACCAGGCGATGCTCTGGCTCCCGAAGGCGATCGTTGGGAGATTCGACACGTCGCGAACGACTCGCTCCGGTTTCATAGTCGGCACGCGCGATGATGTCGCAGACGATGTCATGAGGCCCGCTCCGGCGAAATACGTTCAGGTTGTGGGGGTTTCGTCGGCCATGCCCACCCGAGTGCCGGTAGGAATCCTAGTCCGAGACCCACCAGCGCGCCCCACGGTGCGAAAATGGAGCTGATGAAGGTGATGCCCATGCACAGCGCGAGAAGAAACGGCCAGATCGAATCCGTCGGTAGCTCGTGGACACTTTCCGGCTCGGCATCGAGTAGCGTCGTGAGAAGAACTTCCCGTGTGTCCGTCCGAAGACCGCCGACGACAGGTTGCTCGTCAGGTGTCTCCCATAGCCCACCACGTCCCACCACGACGGGAATCCTGGCAAAGTTGTAGCTCTGCGGTGGCGACGTCGTCGCCCATTCGAGCGTGTCACCGTGCCAGGGATTAGGGCCCGCCACTGCGCCGCCGCGCCACGACTTTGCGACGTTGACGAGGAACAACACGACGCTCACGAAAATGATCACCGCGCCAATGCTCGCGACCAGATTGAGTGGTCCCCACCCGGTGACGGCCAAATAGGTATAAATACGCCGCGGCATTCCGTGGAACCCGAGCGTATGCATCGGAAAAAACGTGACATGCATCCCAACGAAGAAGAGCCAGAATTGCCAGCGTCCGAGCCGTTCACTCAGTAGTCGTCCCGTGATTTTGGGGAACCAATAGTAGAACGCGCCGAACAGCGGAAACACACCGCCGCCGATCAGCACGTAATGCAAATGCGCGACGACGAAATAGGTGTCGGTGGCCTGGAGGTCGAAGGGAACGGACGCCACCATGACTCCGGTCATCCCCCCAATGATGAACACGACGAAAAATCCAAGCACGAAGAGCAACGGCGTCTGAAAGCGGGGACGTCCCGTCCATACCGTCGCGATCCAACAAAAAATTTGCACGCCGCTGGGAATCGCGATCATGGTGCTGGCGGCCGTGAAGAAACTTTCCCCGAGCACGGGAATCGGCTCGGCGAACATGTGGTGCACCCACAATCCGAACGAAATGAACCCGGTGGCGATGAGCGACAACACCATTGCCGTGTACCCGAAGACTTGTCGTTGGGTGAACGTCGCGACGATCGATGAGACCATCCCCAGCGCCGGGATGAAGATGATGTACACTTCCGGATGCCCGAAGAACCAGAACATGTGCTGCCAGAGGAGCGCGTCGCCTCCTTCGGCCGGATTGAAAATATGGGTGTCGATGGAGCGGTCGAGCGCAAGGAACAAGCTGTCCGTCGCGACCGCGGGCATCGCGAAGATGATCGCGAACGACATGACGACCATCGCCCACACGAAGAGCGGAATCCGGTTGAGCGACATCCCTGGTGCGCGATGCTTGAACGTCGTGACGATGATTTCGACCGCGCCCACCAACGCGGCGATCTCCGTGAACGTGATGGTTTGCGCCCACACGTCGATCCGTTTTCCCGGCGAGAACATCGGGCCGGAGAGTGGCACGTAATTGAACCACCCGGCGTCCGGTCCGGTGTTACAGAAAAAACTGATGTAGAGAAATGCCCCACCGATCAAATAGGTGTAATAGCCGAACGCGTTGAGCCGAGGAAAGGCGACGTTCCTGGTTCCGAGCATGAGCGGCACGAAATACAATCCCATGGCGATCATGACGGGAACGGCGAACAGGAACATCATCGTCGTTCCGTGCATCGTGAACAGCTGATTGTAGAGATCGGGACCGACCACGGAATTCTCCGGGCGACCCAATTGCAACCGCATCGTCGCCGCTTCCAATCCCCCAAGGAGAAAGAACGTGAATGCGGTGATGATGTAGCGCTTCGCGATGGATTTGTGTTCCGTCGTCGTGAGCCATCCCCAGAAACCCGGAGGACGACTCCAAGTCCTGGCCAGCTCTTGCACGTCCTCGTCGATCGGGCCTCGGGACGCGGGAGACATCGCCGCCGTCATCGTAATCCCTCCAAATACGCAACCAGCACGTTGAGATCTCGGGAAGAGAGTTCTTGCGACGGCATCGCCGCGCCCGGTTTGATACGTTGTGCGTCGAGGATCCAGCGCGCGAGATTATCCGGCGTATTCTGTAGCGTCCCCGCGGCGATGGTTCGCTGGCTCGCGAGATGAGTGAGCTCGGGGCCCAGTGTTCCTCCGGCCCCTGTTCCCCGAATCGCGTGACAGCTCGAACAGGTCCCCGTCATGAAGACGCGCTCACCCTGGCTGCGGAGTGAATCGGTCGTCGGAACCGCGGGGGCCAGCTGGGCTTGATACCATTTATTGTATTGCTCTTCAGATTCGGCGACGATCGTGAACGCCATCTTCGCGTGCTCCAATCCGCAGAATTCCGCGCACTGGCCGCGATAGACCCCCGGAGTATCCGCGCGGAACCACGCGTTCGATTCGTACCCGGGAACCGCGTCGGTTTTCCCATTCAAATTGGGAACCCAGAAACTGTGGATCACGTCCCGAGAGGTGAGCGTGAAGACGATCGGCTTCCCCACCGGAACATGAATTTCGTTCGCCACCGAGAGTTGCTGTTGGGGAACCGTATCGCCCGAGTAGACGGCGTACCACCACCACTGCCGCGCGATGATTTTGATGTGCACCGCCCCGGTCGCCGGGGTCGCGATCGCGCGCGCCGTGAAGAAATCGGTGACGACGACGATGAAGAGAATGAGCACCGTCACCCCGGTCGCGATTCCGACCGTGAGATGGACCGATCGCGGTGCTGGAGTGAGCCGCTCCGATGACGTAGCATCCGCCGGCGCGTTGGTCCGCCGCCGGAACGCGGCATACCCCAACGCGATCATGACGATCACGTACACGACGAGCGACGTCCAAAACATCGCCCACCACAACGACGCGACATGTTTCGACGCCGTTCCCGAGGGATCGAGCGCGGAATGCTCTCCGATCCAGGGAAGGGGCTGCGCGAGGGCGGCCATCACGAGGCAAAAGGAGTTCACTGTGTCCCCACGGCGTGCGGTGGTGGCGTCTGCGTATTCTGCTCCGACGATCGCATCTGCATGTTGTCTCGGCGCCCCGTCCGAAGATCTTTGCGCCCGTGCCCGCTCAACGTTTGCACGTAGGCGACGAGCATCCACACCTGGTCGGTCGTCAGCTTCGACCGAAACGAAGGCATCCCACCCGGACGCCCTTCGGTGATGGTGGCAAAGATGTGTGCGGCGTCGCTTCCATAAATCCAATCCTGATCCATGAGCGGCGGCCCCATTCCACCACCGCCGTGGGAGTGGCACCCACTGCAATTGAACTGGTCGAACAGCCGTTGCCCTTGCGCAATTCCATACGCATTTCCCGCGTACGGCCCGTCGGTCGCCGGGATGACCGGAATGTTGAGCGGCTGTCCATTCGCGCTTTGAACCATCGTGGGACCCGGCTGCAACGTCCCCGACGTCGGCACGTAGGACGATTCCGCTGGCTTCGACGTCGCGAATTCACGTTTCTCGCGTTCGCAAGCGAGTGAAACAATACAGATACCGCCGAGGAGACTCAATGATACGATGCGACATATTTTGCCGCACCAGGATTGGGTCGTCACCCCGTCGCGTCGTGCCGTTCGTCGCGTCATGGAAGCCTGGCCATCGAGACCGTCCGAGGAAGATCGACCCGCGGAACGCCATACGTCCGAAGGATGCTGTCGACGGCTGGACGGCGTGCCGCGAGAATCGCGTTCAATCGTTTCTGGAGAAGGCTGTCGCCGCGACGAACACCCATGGAGATGTCGAACGTGAACGGCAACGCTGGGAGCGCCTGTTGTGGCGATACAGGAGTCACGTGCAACGGCACCGCTTCCCGTGTCGCGAAGTAGCCGCCGAGTGGTCCCCAGACGATCGCGACGTCGATGTCGCCCTTCGCGACTGCGTCGACGATTCTGGCGGGAGGATTGGGTTGGCGATAGTCGCCGTAGACGGTGTATCCCCGTACGTTCTGGATGATTCCACGCTGCGAGAGCGCATGCGCCGGCGGCGTGTTGGCGAAATCATCACCAATGAGCTGCACCCCGATCTTGATGGTCCGAAGACGGGGATCATCGAGCGACTGGATGTCGGCATTTGGCCCGTCGCGCGTGACAAAGACATAGGTCGAGCGATAATACGGCTGCGTCGTCGCGGTCAATTGATAATGATTCGGCACGCCAACGATGAGATCGCACGTCCCCGCCTTGAGCGTGTTGCGCACGAACCCTCGGCGTTGCGCCCACCACGTGTACTCTACGCGCTCGTGCAGCTCCCGCCCAACGAGCTCGGCGATCTGATTCTCGAACCCTTCGCCGCGCGCGTTGGAGAATGGCAAGTTGTTCGGATCGGCGCAGACACGGAGTGTCGCGACAGGAGTTGGTGCGGGGCGCGAACAGCCGATTCCCGTGACTCCGGTCATCACACCGACAGTGAGCGCGATTGCTCTCGCGATGGCTCTCGCGGTTGCTCTACGGAAGCGCGAAGACATAGAGCGAACCACCAGGTTGAGAATATTTCGGAAGCTCGTGCATGGCGTTGTTGAACCCAAGCGCCGCGGAAGAATCACGGGTGTCGAGCTGCCCCGCCACTGTCGCACCAGCCCATCCACCGACGCCCGAGAGCACTGCGATGTACTGCTTGCCATCCGGCGCACGAAACGACACAGGTTGGCCGATGATCCCCGACGTAGTTTGATATCTCCACAACAACTTTCCCGTCCGCGCGTCGACCGCTTTGAACCACCCGTCCATCGTGCCGTAGAAGACCACGTCCCCCCCAGTGACGAGTGCGCCACTCCACGCCGGAAAGCGTTCGTCGATGCGCCACACTTCCTTGCGCGCGACAGGGTCCCACGCCGAGAAGATGCCGCCGCCCCCTTGTCCCGCGAACATCTTCACATTCATCCCGACGTACGGCGTCCCGGCGATGTAGTTGGCGTCGGTCGCCTCGACGTCCATGCACAAATTGTTGTGCGGCACGTACATTAGCCCCGTCCTCGGCGAGAACGCCGACGGTTGCCAATCTTTGGCCCCTGGTGATGCGGGACAGATATTCCGAACGACCTTGCCGACCTTGGGCTCTTTGGCAGGATTCGTCGTGAGCTCTCCCGTCGTCACGTTCATACCGGTGGACGAGTTGATCGTCGCGAACGGATCCGCCGACAAGACCTCGCCAGTGGCGCGATCGAGGACGTACATGTACCCATTGCGATCCGGATGAACCAACACTTGGCGCGGATGTCCGTTCACGGTGATGTCGAGGAGGATGTTCTCGTTGACACCATCGTAGTCGTGCAGATCGTGCGGAGTCATTTGATACGCCCACACGGCATGTCCATCATCCGGATTGCGCGCGAACAGCGTCGACGTCCATTTGTTGTCGCCGGGACGCTGCTCGGGATTCCACGGGCCGGGGTTCGCCGTCCCGTAATAGATGAGATTCAACTTCGGATCGTACGAGATCCATCCCCACGTCGTCGCGCCGCCGATCTTCCACAGATCCCCGGGCCAACTTTTCACGCCGAGATCGACGCCACGATCCTTGGAATAAAACGGCTTGAACCCAGGGCCGATGAGAACGTCCGCGTCGGGACCCGTATGGTATGCCTTCCATACGACGGCGCCAGACGCCACATCGAGCGCGGCGATCCATCCACGCACTCCCATCTCACCACCGCTATTCCCGACGATGACTTTGTGGTTCACCGCGAGGGGCGCCATCGTCATCGTTTCGCCAAGGTTGATGTCGCCCATCTTCGTATCCCAGCGCTTGAGGCCAGTCTGGGCATCGACGGCGATCGTATGGTTGTCGAGCGTGTTGTAAACGAGCTCCCCGTCGACGTATACGGCGCCACGATTCACGACGTCACAGCACGCCACCCCTTGGGCCGCGGTTTCCGGTGCGGGTTTGAACGTCCATTTGATCGGAAAACCGGGCTTGGTCAAATCATACGCAATGAGGTTGTTCGGAAACGGTGTTACCACATACATCGTGTTGTTCACCACGATCGGTGCGGCTTCCTGTCCCCGAAAAATCCCCGTCGACGACGTCATGACGAGCTTGAGTCCCGCGACATTCGACGTCGTGATTTGATCGAGCGCGCTGTAGCGTGAGCTCGAATAATCTTTTGCCGGCCGAATCCACTGTCCATCATCGGGCTCGGGATTGGCGCGCATGTCTCCCGCTGGCGTGGGAAGCACCGTCGTTCGCGCGGCTTCGAGCGACGGATGCTTTTCGATCACGCGTTCTTTACAACCCAGGACAACGAGGAAGAGCGCGATCGGCGCTCGATGAGTCAAGCTGGGGCGAAATGACATGGCGACGCGGCGATTCCTCAGAAATTGCTCGAGTAAAACGCAGGAAGTGTTCCAGCCATGGCAATGGGAAACCGCGCAACTCAACGGCTGTCGAACAGCCGTTGAAGCGACCTATTAAATTGTCTGAATGATGGGGTGAGAACCGCTGATGTTTGCCAGAGAATCCTTGACGTAGAACAAACGTTCGAAACCGTGTTCGAGCCTCATCAATGACGAGCATTGGCGCGGTAGCCACACGAACATTCGCATTGATTGGATCACTCCTGACATGACCACCCGTATGGCTGACGACATCATGACTCGCAACAACGTCCATGTCTTCGGATGTGGCACACAGCCCATGTTGTTCGCGCACGGATTTGGCTGCGACCAGAACATGTGGCGATTCGTCACGCCAGCGTTCGAGCGCGACTATAAGCTCATCTTGTTCGACTACGTCGGCTCCGGGCATTCCGACCTCTCGGCGTACGATCCCGTCCGGTATGAGAGCTTACAGGGGTATGCGCAGGACGTCCTCGACATTTGTCAGACGCTCGATCTGCGAGACGTCGTGTTCGTCGGGCACTCGGTCAGTAGTATGGTAGGATTGCTGGCGGCGATCCGTGAGCCGAAGCGCTTTCAGCAGGTGGTGATGGTCGGTCCTTCCCCGCGCTACGTCAATGATCTCCCGTACGTGGGAGGATTCGAGCGGAGTGACATCGAAGGACTCATCGAAATGATGGACAAGAATTTCATCGGATGGGCGAACTTCCTGGGTCCCGCCGTCATGAAACAGCCGGATCGCCCCGAATTGGGGGCAGAGCTCACGGAAAGTTTTTGTTCGACCGACCCCGTCATCGCGCGACGGTTCGCCGAAGCGACCTTTTACGCTGACAACCGGGCCGATCTCCCCAAAATGCCAGTCCCGTCATTGATCCTGCAGTGCTCGGATGACATGATCGCCCCAGAGTCGGTCGGTGAATATCTCCACCAGCAGATCCCGGACAGTACCCTCCGCGTCATGAGCGCAACCGGCCATTGCCCACACATGAGTGCGCCGGAAGAAACGATCGCGTTGATCCGCGAGTATCTGGCCGAGGCGTCATAACCGACACCGCTGGATCGGCGCCAGCACCAAAATCCCTCGCCGAAGCCGCACCGGCATCCGCGCCAGTCACAACAGCAGCCGCTTCAACGGCCGCTTCAACGGCCGCTTCAACGGTCGCTGCGCTGTTGGAGCATGCGCCCTGTGGATTCCTCTCCTTCGGAGACGACGGAATCATCACGCTGGTGAATGCAACCCTCCTCCAACGCTTGAGATACACGCGCGAGGAAGTGGTCGGAAACCATGTCGAGATGCTCCTCACCGTCGGTGGGCGCGTCTTTTATCAGACGCACTTGTTCCCCCTTCTCCGCTTGCTCGGAACCGCGGAGGAGATTTTCCTCGTGCTTCGCACGAAGAGCGGCGACGATACCGGCGTCCTCACGAACATCGCACGGCGCGTTGGACCGGACCAAAGCACTGGTCGAGCCGCCGTATACGACGCGGTGTTGCTGCCGGTCACCGAACGGCGGAAATATGAGGACGCCCTTCTTCGCGCCAAACGCGACGCCGAGGAAGCGCGAGCCGAAGCCGAAGCGCGAGAACAAGAGCTGATCAAGGCGAACCAGCTGCTCGCGATACAGCACGAGCAGCTGGAAACACAAGCGACCGAGCTCGAATGCCAGGCCGCGGAGCTCGAGACGGCGAGCGAGGAGCTCCAGACGACGAACGAGACGTTACTGCACAGTCTTCAGGCGCTGGAGCAAGAGAAAGCGCGCGCGGACGAGGCGAGCCACGCGAAAAGTGCCTTCCTCGCGACCGTGAGTCACGAGCTGCGGACGCCACTCAACGCGATCGGCGGATACACGCAACTGCTCGAGTTGGGTGTCCATGGGCCGGTCAGCAAGGAGCAGCTAAATGTCCTCGAGCGGATTCAACGCAGCCAACGGCATCTGCTCGCGCTGATCAATGACGTGCTCAATTTGTCGCGGATCGAGGCGGGACGTGTCGAATATCACGTCGAGGCCGTCGAGTTGCATGACATCGTGCACAGTGTTCTTCCCATGATCGAGCCGCAGCTCCAGGCGAAATCGCTGGCGTACGACGTGAACGTCCCGACAGGGATGTTCGTTCGCGCGGACCGGAGTAAGCTGCAACAGATTTTGATCAATCTGTTGTCCAACGCGATGAAGTTCACCCCCAAAGGGGGACGAATCACTCTCGACACGAAGAGCCGCCACGCCGCGGGGGGCCAGCTCTTTCTCCGCATCGCGGACACGGGAATCGGCATTCCGAAAGATCGCCTCGACAGCGTGTTCGAGCCGTTCATGCAGGTGGAAGACGCCGCCCGGACGCAGGAGGGAACGGGACTCGGACTCGCCATCAGCCGAGATCTCGCGCGGGGCATGGGCGGCGATCTTCGCGTGCGAAGCTCGGAGGGACGAGGATCGGTCTTTACGATCACGCTGCAGTCGAACGACTCGTCCAACACATCCATGGCACAGGAGTAGCTTCTCTCTCCCACCAGCTGCAGGGGGAGATATGCGCGAAATCACGATCCACACGCTCGGCGAGTTCATCGACCAGTTGACGCCGGCCGCACCGGATCCTGAAACGGGGCGGCGTCGCGATACCGGAGTGTATCATGGAGCGACCGAGGCGGACGCTGCATTGCTCACTTCGCTCGACCGGTTGGGCGGAACGACGCCACCGCACACGAAACGCGAGTTGGAAGAGCACATCTTCCGCAACTTTCTTCGCTATTCGCGCCCCTATCTTCCGGCATCACTGACGAATGATTGGGAGCTCCTCGTCGCCGCGCAGCATCACGGCGTCCCGACACGCCTCCTCGACTGGACCTACTCGCCACTCGTCGCCGCATTTTTTGCCACTCGCCCGGGGAGCCGGCACACCTGGGCGCTTCCCGAACCGTCCGTCGAACAACCACGCGCGATCTGGCGCCTGGACTGGCACGCCCTGCACGACGCGTTCAAAGTGCCGCGACTCGCCCTGCGTATCGAAGAGCTCGGGAAAGCATTTCAGCATGAGTCGCTCACGCCGTGGGAGCTGTTCAATACCAACGCGGAGGAACGGACCTTCGCGTGCCTGATCGAGCCACCGTCGTTGGACGCGCGCGTCGTCGCGCAAGCGGCCGCGTTCACGCTGTGCACGAGCACCACGGAGTCGTTCGATCAATTTCTCGACAAGCATCACCTCAATGAGGCGCTGACGAAATTCATCATCCCCGGCGAAACGGTCGCTCGGGTTCGAGATCAACTCGATTTGGTCGGGATCGACGAACGCCACCTCTTTCCCGATTTGGATGGCGTGTCAGCCACGCTCCGCCGCTACTATATGTAGTATCGGACTACGGCAACGATGTAATAGTCACTCCCCACGGCAACGCGCCAACGGGGACCGTCGCGCGGACTGTGAGCGTCTTCGTATCGACGACCGACACGGAGTTCGACGGACCATTGGCGACATACAGCGTCGCGCCCTGGTCGGCGAGCGCGATCCCCCACGGACGTTTGCCGACGGCGACGGAGCCGACCAGACGTTGTGTCGCAAGATCGATCGCGGCGATCTGTCCGAAGCGTCCGGTCGAGACATACAGCCGACTCCCATCAGGTGCCACCGCGAGCCCCATCGGTTTCGCCCCCGCTGGAAGCGCGATCTGTGCGGTGACACATTCGCACTGCCGGTCGACGATCTGCACTGTCCCCCCGACTTCGGCGGACACGACGTAGTGTCGCTGGTCGGGGAGAAAGAGCACATTGCGCGGCCGGCGCTCGACCGGCACGACCTTTCGGACCTGGTAGCTCTTCGTATCGATCGCCGTGACACTACTCTGCGCTTCCGACGTCACATAGACTGTTTGTCCATCGGGGGCGACACGAACTCCCTCCGGCTCGCCGCCAACCGGGATCTTCGCGATGACAACCCCTCGCTGGACGTCGACGACGGAGAGTGTCGCCGAGTCTTCGTTCGCGACGTAGAGTCGTGTCCCATCCTGGTTGATGTCGAATTGTTCAGGATCAGAGCCACCGGGCAATACGCGAACGACCCGGCGTGTGGCGGCGTCGATCTCCGCGATTCCATCCTGTGTTTTATCGACTGCCAAACGATCGCAGACGCTATCCGGCATGGTCGGCGGACACCGCGGAGAGCCCGAGATCGCGACGTAAATGTGGCGGCCGCCGGGCCCCGCATGAATGCCGCGTGGCCGCATTCCTACGGGGATAGTCGCGATGACTTGATTCGTCTTCGTCGCGATGACGGTGACGCTTCGGCCATCTTCATTGGTGACATACGCGACCGTAGTGTTGCCATCATTTCGCGTATGACAGGCAACACTGCAGAGGATCGCGCTCGTACCGAAGAAAACTTTCGCGAGTCGTCGTACCATTCAGTCGATCACTATCCGTCGATCAATATCCATGTGCGGGCGCTTCTTCACCGATCTTCTGCCCGTTGCGCCACGTATTGGGACATAAGGGGTGCGTATAGATCGACGGCTGATCGGAAGATGAATAAGTAATGTCGTCCGCCAGCATTCCGGCCTTCGGATCGAGATGTGCAAAGTGGCGAATCCGCTTCGCGATCTCGTGATCGGCGCATGGCGTGTCGCCGCTCACCCCCAAGCCGCCGATGATGTGCCCATTCTTATAGAGTGGGAGTCCACCACCGAAGGCGATCGCTCCTCCGCAGACACCGCGGTCGTGCGACGGATCGGAACAGGCAGGGTCGAACGGCTCAGGTTGGGCGACGCCCCAGAGCGAATGTCCGGGTTGTGTGAGCGTATAGAGCCGAGCCGTGGAGAGGGGAAGCGTATCGGTGCTGAAGCCGTTCGCGGTGAACGCTTTGGCGCGCGCGATGTTGCGGCTCCCCGGCCACCGTCCGCCAAGCGAATCCGCGGGGGCGACAATTTGACAGACTTGGCCGGAACGATCGACGACGGCCACCCACTCCGCGCGTCCATGAAACAACCCGCCGGCTTCCCCGGAATCCGGAGCGACAGTGAGATACCGTTTCAATTCATCTTGATTCGGTAGCCCATCACACCCAACCGCATTCGGCTGTGCCGACGTCGTCGTGTCGTTCGCCGCGGTACGAGAGCGTTGGCAAGCGGCCGTCACCAGAAAGAGTCCCAAGGCACCCGCGAACATCCAGGAGACACAGCGGGATTCGACGATAGATCTGCAGCGAAATCTCATGCAACAATGCCTCTCAGAGAAGAGCGATCGTTCGCTAGAGACGACGGTACCGCCATCGTCTCTAGCGTACTACGGGATGGAACGCCTGGCTACTCGTTCATCGCATCTTCATTCACGGTCGACAGCGCGATTTCCGTCAAGCGCTCGTCGGTCTCGCCTTCTTCGTCCAACGTCTGCTGGAGCAGCCGTTGGTGCTTCTCCTCTCCCAACTGCTCCGCGTACGTTCGAACTGTTCCATAACCGGCCATTTCGTAATGTTCGACGTGTTGCGCTTTGGAGATCAACCCGGCGTCCAAGACGTCTGGTTCCGGTTTTTCCTGAACCAGCTCATTGGCTTCCTTGATCAACCCTTCCATCCCGACGCATTTCTTTCCGCGCGGGCTGGCGTCGAGATCGGCGAAGATCGTCTCGAGCCGTTCGACGTGCGTCTTCGTTTGTTCGAGGTGCTCGCTGAACGCCGCCTTCAACTCCGGTGCCGTCGCGGCCTTGACCATTTTCGGGAGCGCCTTGACGAGTTGCGACTCGGCGCTATAAAGATCCTTGAGTTCGTCGATGTAGAGATCGCGAAGTGTTTCGAGTTCCATATGTCCTCCAAGACAAGACTCTGTCGCGGCTTGAAAGGCATATAGCATGCCGGTTGGCATGCGCGCGAAATACGAACGACTATTCGTACCGCAACGCTTCGATCGGATCCAATGCCGCCGCACGGCGCGCCGGCCATACGCCGAACAAAATCCCCACCGCGCCCGAGAAACCGAGCGCCAACGCCACTGACGACCACGAAACCGACGTGTTCCATTGCGCGAGCGAATTCATCAACATCGCCCCACCACCACCGAGAATCACGCCACCCAACCCGCCGAGCAAGCAGAGCACGACGGCCTCGACCAAAAACTGCAACATGATCGTCGCGCGCGTCGCGCCGAGCGCTTTCCGCACACCGATTTCGCGCGTCCGCTCCGTGACCGAGACCAGCATGATGTTCATGATCCCGATCCCTCCAACCACCAAGCTCACCGCCGCGATCCCCGCCAGCAGATATGTGAACGTCTGCGTCGTTTCTCCAAGGGTATTCAGGAACGTCGCCTGATCGCGAACGTTGAAGTCGTTGTCCTGCCCGGTGCGTAGGCGATGCTGCCGGCGCAGAATCTTTTCGATGTCGGCGATCGTGAGTGTCACCGTCGACTCTGCTGGCGACAGTACACTGATCGAGCGCAACCGATCCACACCGGCAATACGGAACCTCGCTGTCGTGAGTGGAACGAGAATCTCGTCGTCCGGGTCGCCGAACGGCGTTCCACTCCCCTTCGGCGCGAGCACGCCGATGACGTTGAACTGGAGCCCCTGAATCCGGACGTTCTGCCCGATGATATCCTCAGCGGCATTGATCCCTAAATTGGTGAGCACCGTCTGCCCCAGCACCGCCACGCGCCGCGCTTCTTGATCTTCCGACGGCGTGAAGATGCGCCCTGCCGCCATCTCATAGCGCTGCACGTCCAAATAGTTGCTCGTCGTCCCGATGACCGACGTATTGGCGTTCGCGTTTCCGTATTGCACCTGCGTCTGCCGCTGAATCTCCGGCTCGACCGCCGCGATGTACGTCCCACGCTGCACCAACGCGTTCGCGTCTTCGATGGTGAGCTGTGCCCGGTCGGTCCCCGACGCGACACCGCGTCCGAACACTTGTCCCGGCATCACCGTCACCATCGTCGTCCCGAGCGCGGCGATCCGTTGCTTCACCGACTCCTGCGCGCCGCGCCCGATCGCCACCATCGCGATCACCGCCGCGACACCGATGACGACGCCGAGCATGGTGAGGAACGAACGCAGCTTGTTGGCGCGGACCGCCGCCAACGCCACGTTGATCGTCTCACCGATCAGCAGCGATTTGAATGGACCAACCACGCGTCAACGCCCGCCGCGGCCACCGCCGCCTGCACCACCACCGCCCGCGCCACGGCCGCCAGTCCCGGAGCCGGGGATCCCGTTCCCAGTCATGCTCTTGATGCGCTGGCTTTGCTGATCGCGTTGCGCTTGCACCAACAACGCGGCGGGAAGCAACACTTCGTCCCCTTCGTTGAGCCCGCTCAACACTTCGGAATAATCGTAATTGCTGACCCCGACGCACACGCGATGCGGCACCCACGTCGTCCCGGATTTGACAAAGACGAATTGCGCGGCATTACGGCTGCTCATGACTGCCGCATTCCCTCCACCGGCCGCACCCGCACCGCCGGCGCCGCTCGCACTCGCGCTCCCTGCACTCGCGCTCCCTGCACTCGCGCCCCCTGCCCCCCCACCGCCATTCCCGCCACCTCGCCGGCCACCGCCATTCGCACCATTCCCAGGCGCACCACCGGCAGTGGCACCACCAGCAGTGGCACTACCGCCATTCGCACCATTGCCGCCTGCTCCGCCGGCCGCATTATTCCCAGGACCACCGGAACCACTGCCACCACGCTGGCCGCGTGCCTGCATCATCGCCGTCCGCAACGAGTCGACGTTGAGCCCGAGCGCCGTCGCGATCGTCTGTACTTCACTGCTGCTGCGCAACGCGTCGTTCGGGACGGCCAACACGTTGTTCCGCTGCTGTATGACCATCGACACTTCACCATTCATCCCCGGCAGCAACGCGCGCGTCGAATTCGGGAGCGACACCAGCACCGGGAACATCGTCACACTCTGCTGCACCGTCGCCTGCGGCTCGACTTTCTCGACGATGCCGTTGAACGTCTGATTCGGCATCGCGTCGATCGTGACACTCGCGGGCTGCCCAGGTACAATGTTCGCAATGTCCGTCTCGTTCACGAGTACCCGCATCCGCACGCGCGACAAATCGGCGATCGTGACGATCGTGCTCCCGCCACCCACGTTCGACGTCGCCGACGACGCGACGGTTCCCACCGACGCCTGCTTACTGATCACCGTCCCGGCGACTTCGGCGCGCACCGTTGCGTAGTCGAGATTCTGTTTCGCGACACGCAAGTTGGTTTGCGCCGCGACCGACGCGGATCTCGCGTTCGCTTCCGAAACCACCGCCGACTCGTGCTCCGCCTTGGTGATCACCCCCTGCTTGAGCAGTTGATCCGCGCGATTCTTTTCGATCACATTCACCTGCTCCGCCGATTGCGCCGCCTGCTGCGCGGCCACCGCGCGCTGATAATCATTGATCAAATTGCGCGTGTCGATCTGCGCGATCAAATCACCCGGCTTGACCGACGTCCCCACTTCGACCGGCATCTTGGTGATGAGCCCCGACGCCTGCGACTTCACCGCGACGGTATCGACCGGTTCGACGGTCCCGGTCGCCTGCGTCGTCACGACGATGTTGCGACGCGTCACCTTGTCGGTTTGAATCGGGACCGTCCCCGACGATTTCCCACCACACGCCGCCACCCCGATGACGAACGCCATCGGCATGAACATCCTCGGCGCCAGCAACGCGAGCGACGTGAGCGTCGCCGGCGTCCCACGAACCATGGACGAGCGCGACATGACGGGTCGCGCGAATCGGTCACGAAAGTACGGAGAGATCATTGCACACGTTCAGGTGAGGCGGGTGAAAAAGCACTCGGTGGAGCATTCGGCGGAGCGCTTAGTGGAGCGCCAAGCGTGGTCGCGGTCAAATCCCGTCCCACGAGCGATTCGATGCGCACACGGGCGATCCGGTAATTCAACCGCGCGGTAATGAGATCGGCACGCGCTTGATTGAGCTGCGTTTCGGACGTCAACACGTCCACGATCGTCGACACGCCGAGAGTGTAGCGCGTTTGTTGGACACGAAGATCTTCTTCCGCGGCGGTTACCGCGGCCTGTTGCGCCGCGACTTGCTCCGCCGCAGTGCGCCACGTATCCCAATATTGAACCGCCGACTGTCGTACCCCGAGCTCCGCGTCGCGCAACGCCGCGTTCGCGTTGTCGGCGTTCACGCGAGCGCGTACGTTCTGCTCTTCGCGACTGAACCCGTTGAAGATCGGGTAACTGAGCGAAAAATTGAGCTGTCCGTTGTATCCATACGTCCCTGAGCCGAGCCCGAATTTGCTATCCTGTCCACTCCCGCTCCGCGAAAAGCCCGCGCTCAAACTCGGCAAATACGACGCACGCGCCGCATCGCGCCGCGCTTGCGCCGCGGTGAGTTCCGCACGTGCTTGTGAGACGACGGGGCCACTCAACGCCCATTGCACGATCGTGGCGCTGTCCGGCACATTCGACGCCGGAAGGATCGCCACCGTATCGGCGGGCACTGGTGTTACCACTTCGACCGAGCCGATCAACCGTGTCAACGCCGCGTTGGCACTCCGTAAATTGGTGTGCGCGGTGAGCAATGCGACACGCGCTTGCGCGACTTGCACGAACGATCGCAATGAATCCGAGCGCGTCGCGGATCCTGCTTGCAACTTACGGATCGACGCTTGGAACTGTTCACGCGCTTGCGCCAACTGCGTCACCGCCGCCGACTCGCTCTCGCGTGCCGACAGCGCATCATAATATTGTTGCGCCACATCGACGGTCACCGCGAAATTCTGCGCCGCAACCGTGGCCTCCGCCGTGGCGACGTCGGCGCGTGCCGCGCGAAGATTGGGAATATTTTGTGGATTGAACAGCTCCGCTTGCACCGACAGCCCGTTGCTGTACGTCCACGCGCCACTGTTCGCGTTGATGATGGTGCCGTTCGGGAGCTGCGTCGCACGCGCGCCGGAATATTGCCGCACCGCTCCAGCGGATACAGAGAGGTTGGGCAAGAACGCCCCGACCGCGGCGCGTGCCGCGGCGCGATTCGCGATTGCGGTCCCGCGCGCCTGAATGGTCGTCGGGCTATTCTGCCGGGTGAGCGCGATGGCTTCGGCCAATGTGATCGGCCGCGCCCCCGCCGCGGCGGTCGTCGTATCCACCGGAGCATTGAGAGACGTCGCGGCAGGTGCCGTGACGGGCACCGTGAGAGGCACCCGCGTCGTATCCCGAACGACTTGCGCCGTCATTGGTGCGGCGCACGTCGCGCAAGCGATGGCCAAAGCGATGTCTGGAAACGTCACGAGCATCCACGTCACAGGTCGAAGGTCGTGCCAAGATTACACGGCGTCCCATCCGACTGTTGGGCATTTTGCCCCTGAGGATGGACCGTACGGCACTCGCCCGTAGCGTTTTGCGTGCCATATCTGCCACATCGCCGACACAAAAAAAGCGCGCGCATCGAGGTGATGCGCGCGCTCATGATGTGGTGACTGACGTGGCCTATCGGTCGACGACCCTCGTGACGATCTCGAGGACCGTGGACCCGCGCCCAGCGGCGCGTAAGGTGCTCTTAAGGTGCTAGCGCGTAAGAAGTGGGGGTGTAGAGCCGCTGGGCCGAGACCACATCGGTTTGTTCGACGTGCGAGGCGTAGATCACCGTGGCCATGATCGCGGTCGGATCGTTGCTGTGACCGAGACCGAGGACGTGACCGAATTCGTGCGTGGCAATGGTACGCCGTTCTTCATAGGTGAGCGGGCGGCCATCGGGGGTGTGGAGCGCGAGCTGCACTTCCCCATGATGGATGTCGCCCACGTTGTCCCACTGGACCGTCGTCCACCCGCAGATGCCGCGGGGGAAATGGTCGATCCAGTGCACGACGACGTCAGCTTCCGTAGAATCCGCCGCCGAATCGATGATGAACCGGACGGGGACCGCCGCGTTGTCCCAGGCGTTGACGGCATCCTGGATCAGCTGCCAGTCGCTGGAGGACCAGCCGGTGATGTCGGGAGCGTCCACGACCCGGACGTGCACCGGACGGCTCTGCCGGTCAGTCCACCGGACGGCCATGCCGTTACCCGCGATGCTGGTGAATCCGATCGGGCGGTGAGCGTAGGAGGCTTCGTGCGCGATAAAGGCGGGGGCAATCGTATTCGGAGTCACCGCGGCCGCGTTCGCCTCGGACCGTTGGACCGCGGTCGCTTCCAGATGTAGAACATTCGTTCGAGACGCGCAGGCCGCGAGTCCGAAGTGGAGTGTCAGCGCCGCAGCCATGCTCACGACGCGTTTCAATGTTCGTTGGCTATTCCGAATGTCCTGCATTGCCCTCGTCTCCGTAACTTCAAGCGATGGGGACCGCGACGCGGCTCCCTCGCTGTCATGACGAGAGTATCGGGCAATTGGAAAGCAGATTTTCGGTTTTGCTAGTTACATGGCGGGCCAAATGCGCACACTATTTGCCCTAACGAGTCACAAATAGTGCATTCAGGTCATGGGGAGGCCTAAGAGGGGCGTGCGGCCGAATAGTCCTCTTCCAGGCGCGCGTCCAGCGTCTGCCGGACGATTTCGCTCAGCTGCTGGATGGTAAATGGCTTCGCCAGAAACTTGGCGTGCCCGTCCCGTACGTCGGCGATGTCACCAGCATCGTTGGTGTAGCCGGACATGAACACCACCGGGACGTCGATCCCCCGTTTATCCAGCTCCCGGGCCAATTGAATGCCGTCCATCTGCGGCATCACGATGTCGGACAGGATGAGATGAATCGGCTCGTCCTGCCATTTGTCGATGTAGTGCAGCGCCTCCACGCCATTCGCCGCACTGAGCACCACATAGCCCTGCCTGCTCAACGAATGCAGCGCGAGCGATCGCATCGACTCTTCGTCCTCGACGAGCAGCACGGTCTCGTGCCCGCGCGTCGCACCACGCTCGCCGTCGCGATGTCCCTCACCGGTGACACGGGGCCGCCCCGCGGCGGGGAAAAAGATGCGGAACGTCGTTCCGGCGCCGGGCACGCTATCGACTTCGATCTGACCGTTGTTCTGCGAGACGATACCGTAGACGACCGATAGTCCAAGCCCGGTGCCACGACGGTCGTGTTTGGTAGTGAAGAATGGCTCGAACGAACGCGCCTTGGTCTCCGGATCCATCCCTTCACCGGTGTCGCACACTTCGAGCACGGCCCATGTGGTCTCACCCGCGATCGCGTTCGCCGACCGAAGCTCGCCACTATCGGCGCGAGCCACACGCCGGGTGGTAATGGAGATCGTTCCACCATGAGGCATCGCGTCGCGCGCGTTCGCGACGAGGTTGAGCACGATTTGCCCGATCTGCCCGGGATCGGCGAAGACCGCGGGCGTGTCGGGTTCGAACGTCGTGGTAATGTGGACGTGCTCCCCAATCAACGGCGCAAGCATCCCTCGCATGTCCGCCACCACATCTGGCAAGTCGAGCACTCGGCGTTGGGCGATTTGCTGGCGGCCGAATGCCAACAGTTGTCGCGTGAGCAATGCGGCGCGATCGGCGGCTTTTTTGGCGTTGTGGACCAACTCGAGCGGCACGCCGGCGTCGGGCGGCGTATCGCGCAAGGTGAGATCGAGCGCGGCACCGATCACCGTCAACAAACTGTTGAAGTCGTGCGCGATCCCTGCCGCGAGGCGGCCGATGGCCTCCATCTTCTGCGCTTGCCGGAGCTGCGCTTCGCTTTCCTCGAGCGCCTTGTTCGACGTCTCCCGCAACGCGCGAAACTCGGCATCGCGCCGCCGCTCGGTCTCGGCGGCTTCGCGCTCCTGGCGCCAGAGCCGCGCCGCGACCGCCATCCCCACCCACGCGAGGAGCGCTCCGACGAATACCGCCACAATGATGATGGCGCTCGACATGAACCGAGCACCGTTTCCGAACGTCGTCGAGAAATCGTCTTCCAGTCGCGTCAGCTCGGCGTCACCCCGAGCGATACGAGTGAGCGCGAAATGATACGCCGCGGTATCAACAGACGGTGCACGTACGACGGTGCGGAGCGTCAACGCCGCTTGGCGCAGTGTATCGATACGCGCGTCACCGGCGGTCCAAATCGCGATCGCGGTGCTGAGCGGCGGTACATCGTGCAGCCAGAAGAAAAGTCGCGCCATGTTCTTGGCGTCAGCGGGATGATTCTGCGCGGCGACGAACCAGGCAGCGGCGGTGTCGAGGTTGTGCCGAGGACTTTGGAGCTCTTCACGCGCGCGCCGGTCGGCGAGAGGGGTCGAGAGGGCGCGCTCGTATTGAGCGTAATCGGTGTCGTTTCGGGTGATTGCGAACCGATAGAGATGTTCGACGGCGCGCTTTTGCCCCTTGGACCAGAGACTTTCACCCCCGACGTAGGCGCGGACCGTGCTCGACACAGTCAGGCCGGCGGCGACGAGCGCCAACAGCGTGGCGATGATGGCGGGAAAGAGGAGGACGAGAATGACTCGCCTCGGGAGGACACGCCGAATGAGATGCGTCCGCCGAACCGCGCGGACGGTAGAGGTTGTCTTGGTGGCGACCATTCCACTGTCGGGACAGCGTTACGGAGTATTCCGTACGGTGAGGAATGTAACACTGTTACGATAGGGAAACCTTGCTGGTGCCGAAATAATCGATGCTGCGCTCGCGGCTCTTCGAGCGCCGCATGTTTACCGATCCCTACTACTATAAGGTAGTGCCGATTAGCCCCGGACCAACGCGACACATACTGCGCCAACGACGACGAGTAGCGCACCGGCGATCGTATGGCGTGTCGGTCGCTCGCCAAGCCAACGCCATGCAATCGCGACGGCAAGGACGACGCTGATCTCTCGCAACGCACCCACGTACGCGACGGGCGCCATCCCGAACGCCATCAATACCAAACTGTAGCCGAGGAGCTGCCCGAGACTCACGACCGCGATCGAACGGCGCTCGTTCCATCCAATCGACCATAGCGACGCTCTGTACCGCCACACGAGCGCCGGCGCCAACAATACACCGGTGCAGAGAAAGACGACGATCACGTACGGCACGGGCGACGTCATGCGCGCCGCGCTCGCGTCGATGACGGAATATGTCGCGATCATCACGCTCACCAACAGCGCGCGCGCGACGTCCCCGTATCGTTCGCGCCGAATTCCGCCGATCGTCAAAATTCCCGCGACGACGAAGGCAACGCCGATGCCTCCCAGGAGTGCGATTCGATCACCCAAGAAAAGCGTCGCGCCGAGTGTGACGAGCGCTGGTGCGCTTCCGCGAGCGACGGGATACACGACCGCGAAATCGCCACGATCGTATGCACGAACGAGCGCCCAGAAGTAGGCGGCTTCCGCGAGCGCGCTGGCGCCGAGCCGGAGCCAGAGCGCGGATGCGATCCCGCCCTGCACGATGACGTACGGAAGGCCGACGACGCCGATGATGATGAGCGACCACCACGCGATCAGGAGCCGATGCGTCGCCCCTTTGACGATGGCGTTCCATCCGGCGTGAATCGCGGCGGAGAGGAGGACCAGGGCGAGCGCGTGGACGGGCACGCCCCTAGTATAACATCCCCGGCCACCATGACAGCGAGATGCCGTCGGGGGACCGGGGATGTCACCGGCTCAAAGGGGGGACTTCGAGCCGGACTTGCGGTCTGACTTACAACCGGACGCGAAGACCGAGCTTGGATTGGCGGCCGATGGTGGCGTAGTACGCGTCCAGATCGTTGTGATAATAGTTCGTCGCGTTCTGGATTTGGACGAGGGCGTCGACGGCGTGGGTCAGGCGTTGCGCCACGTTGACGTCGACGGTCGCGTAGCCCGGTGTAACACCGCGATACGTGATCGGCCAATCGATGCGATGTTTGTCGGTGTTGATGCGGAACAGATAATTATTATTGTAGAACGTCATGTCCTGCGCGCTCCCGAACAACATCATCCCGATCCCATTGACGTTGGCGGTGAGCATCGTCGCCTGCGTCGCGTAGGTAAAGACCAGTCCCCAGGTGTGTTCCGGAACGTATTTGTACATGTACCCAGGCTTGAACTGATCACCGTACAATTTCGATTCCCACTTCTGGTTCACTCCAATGACTCGGCTCGTCGTCCACGAATAGGTGCCTTTGACATTGACGGGGCCCAGGGTCGTCGTTCCTTGGAGCTCCCATCCTTGATTGCGAACGGAGCCGATGTTGAGATACTGGGTTTGGCCCAGATACATGTAGCCGCAATATTGCGGTCCGTAGATGCACCAGCCGCGCGGATTCGTGATGATCGACTTCAAGCTGTCGACGCCGTACACCGACGTGATGAGATCGTCGACCGTTTGGTCGTAGCGTGTCACGTTGAGCGAGCCACGCGTCCCGACGTAGAGCTCGAGCCCACCTTCGAAGCCGCGTTGCGATTCCGGTCCTAACTCCGGATTGGCCAATTGATCGTCGTGTGGTCCCCATCCGGCGATCGACTCCGTATCCCACAGATAGCGATAGGATTGCCGTTCCCCTTGGGTTGGAGGACGCGTCGATTTTCCGTAACTCGCGCGGAGCTTGGCGGTGATCCCGCCAATATCATGGGTGTATGCCATCCCATACCGCGGAGCGATGTTGGGTTGCGCTTCTTCACCATAATTCGGATTCCACTCCGCGCGAATTCCGTACGTGAAGAACAGCGCGTCGGCCAATCCCAACTGGCTTTGCAGGAATGCGCCCGTATTGTGATCGGGATGTGAGCGCGTCATGTACGGCGACGCCAACTGGCCATTGAACGTGCCATCCTGGCTGTGCGCCGACGTGTACGATCCGGTCGTCCGCCAATGATCGATCCCCGCGGTGACGGACAGCCGGCTCATCTCGGTCACCGGGAGCTGCAGCGTGCTATTGAACCCTTGTGACGCCCGATCGCTGAGTGTCTGATTGAGATAGAGCGACGAATCGCTCCTCGTCTCGTAGCTGGCACTTCGGTCCATCGTCGCGAGCCGAGAGCCGTCGAGTCCGACGGTTGCTGTATATGACCACCAGGAGAATGGTGCGTACGTCGCGGTGAGTCCGGTCGTCGTTCCGCTCAGCGACGTGTTGCGATCCGGCGTGAGCGCGGACAGATACGGCCCGACGCCGGACTGACTGACTTGCGTCATCAGTTGATAGGGCACACCACGTTCACGGTTCGTCGTCATCGTGTACCGCTCCGATCCATCGAGCGTCAACGTCCCGAATTGCATCCGGGCGCCACCATATATCCCGGTGCGCGCGGACTGTTTCGCGGGGGCCCAGGCGCCTGTGTAATCCCATGAGCCACCAGCTTGGTAAGACAGCCGTCCTTCGATCCCGGAGATGCGCCCGTCGGCGGTATGTTGGGGCGCATACGCGGGGCTGAAGTTGTTTTGGACGAGTCCGTTGATGACTTCGGCCGTGATTTGCGGACGTGCCGTCGTGCCACGTTTGGTGAAGATCTGCATCACGCCGTTGATGGCGTTCGATCCATAGATCGTCGAGGCTTGCGGACCGGTCAGAATTTCGATCCGCTCGATGCTGCGGGGGTCGATTTGCGAGAGATACGCCGAATTAGCGAGCTCGACGCCGTCGACATACGTTTTGATGGCGTTGGACGATACGTCGGGGTTGTACGACGACTGCTCCAACTTCGTCGCACCGCGTGAAAACATGGCGACGGTATCCAGCGGATTGCTCGCGCCGGTATTTTGCGAGAACAGTCCTGGAACATCGCCGCGGAAAAGTTGCTGGATCTGCGTGATGCCGCGCTGCTCGATCTCTTTCGCCGTAATCACCGTCATCGCACTCGGCACTGCCTTCCGCTCTGTCGGAATGACTGTTCCTGTAACGACGAGGTTATCGAGCTCCGTCGCCCGTTCTTCCAGCGCGACGTTCACGGTCGTCGTTTGATCGTCGACGACCGTTACCGCGCGGACTTGTTTCGCGTGCCCGATCATTTTGACGGTGATCCGGTGCGAGCCGGCGGCGACGTTGGGGAGCCGGAACGTTCCGTCCGCGGCGGTCATGACGCCTTTGGTGGCATCGTCGAGGGCGACCGAGGCGCCGGACAGCGGTTTGTTCGTCTTCGCGTCGGTGACTGTGCCCGTGACAATACCACCATTTGCGACGACGACGGCTTTCAACGTCACCAGATCATCCGAGATCGCGACGGCGGTCAATCCGGTCCCGGCCAGCGCGCGATCGAGCGCCTGTCCGACGGTCGTCTTGGAGAGATGCAACGTGATATGGGTCCGCACATCATCCAACAAGCGAAGCCGGTATTGAATGCGAACACCGCCATTCGTGGCGATGGCGTTGACGGCGGTTTCGACGGTCACGTTGTCGAGTGTGACGGTCACCGCACGAGTCAGCGCGGATGGCGTGTTCGAAGAAACCGGCGCGACCGCCACACGTTGCGCGTGCGCAGTGCTGGAGGGTGCCAGTGTCAACGTGGTTGCCGCCGTCGCGAACAGAGAAGCGGTGACCCGTGCGGTCACCCGGGTCATCAGAGAGCTCACCAACGAGCGTGTCATCGTCCTACCTCTGTGGGGGTAATGGGAGGGGTATGACTCCGCCGCACCGCCGGCGTCCCGGCGTTACGGCGGGGGTGAAGCGTGATGACCGTCCCGTCGAACGTCATCGTGACATCGAGCAATTCTCGAATCGCGGTCATGGTTTCCGTCGTGGTGGCGACGTTGAAGACCGCGTTGATCTTTTCATGATTCAGCGTCGTATCGGCGAGCCGGAAGTCGTAGCCGTACCACCGTCCGACTTCCGCCAACATGGTCGACACGGACGCTTTGGTGAAGATGAGGCGTCCATGTTCCAAATCGGTTTGCACATTTTGTCGCGCTGTTGGCTCGGTGGTCATTACCGAGTCCGTCACCATCGCGGTGAAGCCAGGGGTTACGACTTGCGCACGATGGGCGTTCGCCGTCATCACTTTGCCACTCGTCACTTCGACACGGACCGCGGCGGCGTCAGTGTAGTGTTGGACGGAGAACGTCGTTCCGAGGACGCGCGTCGCCACATGTCCCGTTACGACGGTGAACGGGGATCCCCCGTGTTGCGTGACGTCGAACAGGGCCGCGCCGATCAGCGTGACGGTTCGCTCGGCTGGGAAGTGGGCCGAGACGAGGAGCCGAGTGCGGGGGGCGAGGGTGACGTGGGAGCCGTCTTCGAGCGTGATGGTGGCACGTTCGCCCGTCGTTGTGGCGTAGGAGCGGGCGGAGAGATTTTCAGGTGACGGCTGGCGGGTTCCTGTGGGACGACTGACGAGCGCGATCGCCCCGATGCCCAGGGCGAGCCCAAGGCCCGCGATGAGACGTGTTGATGGAGAACGACGACGGCTTACTGGTTTGGTCATGTCGCGGCGACCGGTGGGTTGATCACCCTGTTCCGTGTGGAGTCGCGCCTTCAGCGCTCCCCATAATGCGTCCACCGACTCGGAGGCTTCGGAGGTGTCATCAGCGGATCCGGCGTCGAGGGTCTTGAGCGCTCGCGCATGGGCTTGGCGCGTGGGATCGGCGTCGATCCAATCGCGTACCCACGTTTCCTCGGTGCCGACGGATTCACCCGCAACGTACCTGTCGAGTACGTCGGTCGGGGGTGGAACGTCGGGGAAACGGAGGACGGAGGGGGGCGGCGTGTGATCCATGACGTTGATGAATCACCGCGGAACTGAAGTTGGTAACGGTGCGGGAAGGCTACTGGCGCCAAGATGGCGGCCCACCGCTGCAAAAGGGCTCGGTGATGTTGAGCTAGCGCGCTTTGCTAGCGCGCTTGGCTAGAGCGCGTCGAACAGACCGCCGGCTTGGGTCCGGAGTGTCCGAAGCCCGCGCTGGAGGAGCATTTTCACGGCTCCGGCGGTCACGCCCATCGTCGTGGCAGTCTCGTCGATCGACATTTCACGGGTGTAGCGCAGAAAGAGGGCGGTCCGCTGCGATTCGGGAAGCGCGGCGACGAGCGCACGAACGCGTTCGACGAGGTCGGTGGTCTCGGTTTGGGTATCCGGCGCGGCGACGATGTCAGGGGTCCACCGGGCAACGACGGCTTCGCGGCGTTGTGCTCTAGTGACGCCGCGGATGTGGTTGAGTGCTTGGTTTCGGACGGCGCGGAACAGGTACGCATCCAGCGACACGTCGCTCGGGAGGGCGGTTCGGCGTTCCCATAACGTGTAGAACACGTCGGCGACGAGTGGGTTCGCGTCGCTGGCGCTGACACCGATGCGTTGGGCGAAACGGCCGAGTGGGAAGGCGAGGCGCCGGAAGAGTTGCTCGAGCGCGTGTTCGTCTCCGCTTCGGATCCGCTCGGCGACACCATCATTGTCGCCCTGAGTGGGGCGTCCAATGATGTCGTGTGGCGTTTCGGCGGCGAGGAGCACGGCGAGCATGGGTCATAACATCGTACGGGGACCCAAACGGCGCCAGGGTGAGTTTGTGGAGGCGAGTTTGCGGCGGCAAAGAAATGACCATCAAAGCCGAAGGCGCGCCCCAAGCTTCGTCTGACGCCCCATTACTACCTGCGCTGCCGTCAGATCATTCTGATAGAAGTTCGTCAGATTTTGCAGCTGCAGAATCCCTTCGATCAACGACGAGAACCGATGCGACGCATTCAGATTCGCCATCGTGTAACTCGTTCCCGTCGTGACATACGTGCCGGGGAGATTGATTCTTGGACGACTTTGCTGCAACCGCACCGACGGTCCCGTCACCAAGCTCAACATGTCGGCATTCACACCGCGAATCAACGGGCCAGCACGGTTGATGTCGAGCTCCAGCGTCGTCGATGGCAACGTATATGACAGATCGAGCGCCCACGTATGTTCTGGGAGATAGCCGAAGCTCGCGCCCGGAATGAAGTTTCCACTCATTAACTCGACGGCATCTCGGTATCGGGACGTAATCCCGATCACCCGGCTTTTCGTCCACGAGTACGTCCCCTTGGCTGTCAACGCTCCCACATTCGTGGTCCCTTGTAACTCCCAGCCTTGGTTGCGCAAGCTACCGATATTCAAATACTGAAACGTGCCGGCGTAGAAATACTCGCCGTTGCAACACCCTGGACCGTACGGATCGGTCGTCAACGACCGGACGCTGTCGATCTGTGGCTCCGAGATGAGATCGTTGACCGTTTGATTGTACCGCGTGACCACTAACGACGCCCGATTGCCGAAGTAGAGCTCGACTCCCCCTTCCCCGCCTTGTTGCGACTCTGGCGCCAAGTCGGGATTGCTGCGCTGAAAGTCGAACGGCGGATAGAGTGCCGCGCTCGATCCGTAGATGACCGATCCAGGAATCGACGACTTCTCCTGCGCGGTCGGAGGACGTGTGGCTCGGCCATAGCTCCCCCGCACCTTGGCCGTCACGAATCCGAAGTCGTGCGTCATCGCGACACCATATCGAGGCGCAAGATTCGGATCGACGTTATCGCCGTAATTCGGATTCCACTCCGCGCGTAATCCGTACGTGAGGAAGAGTGCATCGGCGACACCAAGTTGCCCTTGGATGAACGCGCCCCGATTGTGATCGGGTTGCCGAGCGAGTGACGAAGTTCCGGCCAACACACCTGTCAACGATGCCGCGGATTCGTACGTGGACGCCGAAAGCGCTTGCCATCCTTCAATCCCTCCTGTTACCGTCGTTTGCACAGACGGCAGGAGTTGCACCCGGGTCGTCGATCGGAGGTACGTCGACATCCGGCGCGTTTGCGATTGGGTGTATAACAGGAGGGTATCACCATTGTACGCGTACCGAGCTCCGTTCTGCAGCGCTTGGACATTCGAGACGTCGTTCCCAACTCCCGCTTCGTTCGACCACCACGTCGTCGGCGCATACGTCAGCGATAGTCCGAGTGTTTGACCGCTTTGTGTCGTCTGTGTGAGCGGTGAGTAGCCGTTGCTCAGGCTGGGACGCCAAAATCCGGTGTTGCGAAACCGCGTGCGAACTTGATCGACGCCGCCATTCGACGAAATCTCAGTGGAATTCAGGCGAATGCTCGCATCGGCCGTCAACGAGCCCGCTTGCATGCGAACGCCACCGTATCCACCCGTACGTGTCGTACGCATTGCCGGCGTCCACGGCCCCACATATTGCCACGAGCCGCCGGCGTTGTATGCTATCCGATTCTCTGTCCCGGAGACTTGCCCGCTCACGTCATGCTGTGGCGAGATGGCCGAGCTGAAGTTGTTTTGGATGCCGCCGGTCAATAGTGTCGCGGTCAGCTGCGGACGAAGCGTCGTGCCGCGCTTCGTGAAGATTTGCATGACACCGTTGATGGCGTTGGACCCATAGATGGTCGACGCTTGGGGTCCAGCCAGAATCTCGATCCGCTCGATGCTCCGCGGATCGATCTGATTGAGATACGATGGATCCGAGAGCTCGACACCATCGACGTATGTTTTCATCGGATTCGTCGCGGCGACACCGCCAAGCCCCAACGACGTCGCCCCTCGGGAGAACATCACGACTTGATCGGGCGCCGACGCGCCGACGTTCACCGCGAAGAGTCCCGGGACGTCACCACGAAAGAGTTGGTCGATGTGCGTGATGCCACGTTGTTCGAGCTCTTTCGCCGTGATCACCGTGATCGCATTCGGAATCGCGCGACGTTCTGTCGCCACGACCGTACCGGTCACCACGACCTGATCGAGTTGATTCGCCGCTTGCGTCAGCATCACATCTGGCATCGCCGTCGTCGCATCCTCACCCACGTTCACCTGCATCACTCGGCGTACGTATCCCAGATATCGCACGGTGATCGTGTGCGAGCCGGACGGTACGGCCGGAAGACGGAATGTCCCGTCGCTCTCCGTGCCGACACCACGCGTCGTCCGATCTATGATGACTGTCGCCCCCGCGAGCGGCCGATGTGTCCCTGCATCGAGTACCCTCCCGGTGATGACACTGATGCGTCCCTCCGGGGTCGTTGAATCTTCGACGATCGCGAGCAATCCATTCGTGAGCGGTACGACGCGAAGACGCGTTCCCGCGAGCACCCGATCCAATGTGGCGCCGAGTGGTGCGTGTTCGGCATGCACGGAGACTGGCGCTTGGTAATTGTCCAACAACCACCCACGAAATTGGAGTTGCGTCCCGGCGGCCGCGCCGATTGCCTTGACCGCGGCGTGGAGCGACACATTCGACAGCGACACGGTGATGGGATGCGTCAACAGCGCAGTCGCGGCGCCGGCGGGATCTTCATTGGAGGATGACGACGCGACGGTATGTTGTGCGAGCGATGTCTGTGCGAATGCCATCAACACACACATCGTACACTCATATACACCTCTCCGTATACGAACATTGTGTTGCATCATCGGCCGACCTCGGATTGAGAAGAAGCTGCGGACTCGCGCGTCGTGCGCCGAGGCGCTGGCGGGAGGTGACCTTCGTGGTGGAGCGTGACGACGTTGCCGTTGAACGTCATGCGGACACCGAGCACAGTGCGAAGCATTGCGAGCACCTCGGGGAGTGATTGGCGATCCAACTGAATGCTGACCGGCTCCGCCGCGTATGTCGTATCGGCGAGCCGCAGTTCGACGCCGTACCACGCGGACACGAGATCGAGTAATTCGTGCGTCGGGATGTTGTCGAAGCGGAGTGTTCCGCTCGTCCATGTCGTATAGAGCGACGGATCTGCGCCTTCGGTGCGTGTCGCCGTCGAGTCGGTGACACGCACGAGCTCGCCCGCGGCGACGGTCACTGCACGTGATGCACCGACCGAGACCTTCCCTTCGCGGACGAAAACCCGTGTGGCGGTGTCCGTGGTGTAGCGGCGCACATCGAAGGCCGTTCCGAGGACGCGCGTCGTAATCGAGCCTGTGCGAACGGTGAGCGGTGCGCCGGAATTTGGTGTACGATGCGGTGCACGGACGAAGACTTGACCGACAAGGGCTAATTCGCGTCCCTGAACAATGAGCGTGCTTCGTGGCGCGATCGTGACTTGGGTTCCGTCGTCCAGCGTCGCTGTGGTGATCTGGCCAGCGGCGGTGGTGAAGGTCCGTGTTGGACGCGAACGGTCGGTCGCTGGGCGTTCATCGAGGTAATGCTTCGCGACGATGACGACACATACGGCCATCGTGGCGAGACCAAGCATGACGCGTGTCGCGGTTCGTGTCGTGTATCGTGTGCTAGATCGCGCCGGTGACACTCCTTCGCTCATGCGTGGCGCCGCCGGCATCCGGCGATGGGGAGGAATCATGCCGGTTGGGAGCGTGTCCAGCGGCGCCATGTCTGCAGTCCACGATGCACGGAGTACGTCGACAGTATGGATCAAGTCGGGGCGCGCTGCCGCGAGGGCATGGACATCGGCATCGGTGACGTGACTCTCGGGATCTGGGGATGCGGAAAGGAGATATCGCTCCAGTACGGCGCCAGTCGCATCGATGTCTGGCGGACCAGACGCGTCGTTCGGAGGTTCGAGGGCGGGAGGGAGGGGCATGTGAAGGAAACCCGCACGCCCGGACGTTTGTGAACGACGAAATTCGAACGAAGGTTCTACAACGATTTATTGCACAGGGATCATGGAGGCTAGATGCTTTACGCGCCTCCGCGCGCAAGCTGTTCCAGTACAGGAATGACGGCTCGGCGCGCTTTGGCAACTTGCTGTCGTACTGTCTGTTCCGTCGTCATCATGATACGTGCAATCTCGGGGTAGCTCAGCTCGTGCATCCAACGTAGGAGGAACGCGGTTCGTGCTCCCTCGGAAACGCGAGCGAGCGCTGCGTCGACGGCGCGACGCACGTCGTGTTGTTCGAGCTGAATGTCGGCGCGCGTTGCTGCCGCGCCCATTCCTGGTGGAGTTTCATCGGCGTCGATCGGGATGTGTTCGAGACGAGCGACGACGCGTGCGTGTCGGATGTGCTTGAGGGCACGGTTGCGGACTGCGGTGTAGAGGTAGATCCCGATTCCGTCACCGACAGTCCAGGTGTCGCGACGTTCCCAGACGAGGATCAGGACGTCGTGGGCGAGCTCCTCGGCGATGGGGCGCTCGACGTAGCCGGTGGCAATGGCGACTAGGCGTGGGTGAAAGACGCGGTAGAGTGTCGTGTATGCATTGTCATCCCCAGTCTGTAACCGCGCCACGAGCTCGGCGTCGGTCATGCCGAGCAGTGTGTGGAGCTTGGGAGAGGGGCCGCCGTGGTGTTCTTCCGACGGGGCGAAGAGAAGCGCGGCGGTCAGCATACGATTCCCAACTTAGGACAAAGACTGAAAGCCGGGTAGAGCGAAGATGCCGCGCTTCAGGGTAACCGAGGGAACCGTGGCTCGTGCGTGGGAATGACGAATAATTCAGTTCGCGATCTCCGGAGCGCTGGGGTTACGCTTTACACGGCGTCCGCCAACGCCACGAAATTGAAATCCTTGATCATCACCGGTGGGACGACGATCGGCGCACGTGGCCACCCCTGCCAATACCGCGCCTCACGCGCATTCGGCGGTGTGAAACCAAAGGCGGCTCGACGCGGCGTCCCGAGCGCGAGGAGCCGGTTGAACATGAAGAACGGCGAATCCTGAAACCGGAGATTGGTAATTGGATGCTTGATCCGGCCGCGTTCGATGAGGAAGCATCCGTCACGGGTATTCCCGACCATCGATGCGCTCCGTGCGTCGACGATCTGGACGTTGGAAAGCCGGTTGACGTAGATCCCACGGTCGCATTGGGTAATCATTTGCTCGATCGACGTCGGTCCGCCGCTCATTCGAAGAGCTTGGGGGAGCTGAATCGGTCGCTTTCCGGTCTCCATCGACTTGCTGAGACTGATGCTCTGCGCCGTGAAGATCCCGCGGTCGATCCACGTTGCGGCTCCGCTCGGGTAACCGTGGTCCTCGAAAAATGGGAAGCTTCCGGCGACCGGGTCGCTCGGATCGGTCGACATCGTGATGCGCTCGTCGACGATGCGCGTCCCCAGCTTGCTGCTCAAGTGTCCTCGGACGGGGAACGTATCATTCAATGGGCTCTGGCTCTCTGCGTCGAAGAAGAAGCCCATCTGTCCGACGATCGCGCCGATGGCATCCGGACTGAAGATCGTCGTGTACCGTCCCGGCTCGACGCGAACGGCGCCTCGGCTCCGTATCGCCATTTCCGTGGCGTTGCGAACGACAGCGTCGAGGTGCATCTGCGTCCAATCCCGATGCGTCGCACCGCTCCAGCCCGACGCCAAGTTGTCGGGCGTGCGCGCGGTCACCGTGATTTCCGCGTCGGTATCTTCACCCCAGGCCGTAATGACGGGCGGACGCAAGCGAAGCTTGGCCCGCGTCATGAACGCAATCGTTGCGGCGCACGTGAGGGGCGTGGTCTGAATGGCCGATCGAATGGCGGCGATTACGCGCGCGGCGGTCTCTCCTCCGTGCTCGCGCATGGCCGCATTCGTGGACTCATGCCAGAGTGACACAGGCATGTATGTCCGCGGCGGGATGTGCAAGACCAAATCGTCGCTCGATTCGTCCCCTTCCACATGCGGTCGCGGTGTGGCGCGCGTTTGGGCATGCTGGATGACCCGTCGTAACATCCCCAAATCGCGGACGTTCGTCGGGACGACGACCCATTGATCGCTTCCCAAATGCGTCGAGAAGCTGATGGCGAGTTGATCTGTGACGGCGCACGAAATTTGGGTATTCCTCGTCACGCGAAGAATCGTCACGACCTTGTGATCGATCTTGATCCCGCGGTCGGGGTCCTGCGCCAACCCGAGTAATGTCTCGCCCATCGTCATCGCTTCATCGCGCGTCATGACGTCGCGTGCGCTGGTGGCGAAGGCGGTGGCGGCGACGGCACGGCGTCGCAGAAACGACTCAATGTTGGTCATACGCGCGATTCGGAACGACGTTGATTTCCCGGAAGTGCATGGCGGGAGCCTTCACGACGGATTGCGTAGCATTCCACAGCATCCCCCCGCCGAGCGTACAGGGGGCCCACTGTACCGTGGAGGGATCGCCAACCGTGGTGATCGCGGCACACAACTTCCGCGTGGCGAATTCGAGTCGTGTATCGATGAGCCGTCGTACGACGACCCCGCGCCGGACTTCGATCAGGAATCGTGGTTGTACCATCCCGTTCGCTCCTTGTTGATCGAGGTTCGCGTAACTTCCGCCACGAACGATGAGACCGTCCTGCATGGTGGCGATCAACGCGGCGAGCGACGAGTCGCTGGACGCCGGGCGAATCCCAATGACTGGAGGCCGAGCTCCTGGCGCCAGCGTGATGTCGGAGGCAAACGCAACGCCGGGCACGGAAGGCGTTCGCGGAATGACCGTGCCGCGCAACTCCGGCGCCTCGGCGATCGCGGGAATCGTCGTCCGTGTGCCGAGGACATTCGTGATCGTTCCAGCGCTGATCAATGGAAACGCGCGTGTCGCGACGCCTTCGTCGTCCCACCGAGCCGCGCCATATTGGGTCGCTTCTTGCTCGACCCACATCTCGAGCGACGGGGCAAAGAGCGATTGCCCGGGATTGGGTTGCGCGCTCGTCAAGAAACTCGTCCCGGCTCCGTCCTGCTCTTCTCCGATGAGACGTGCGGCGGAGAGCGATGGAACGAGTGCCGTTCCGAGCACCATTGCCGTGGCATGACCATCCATCACTACGGGTCGCCGGCCGACTTCACCAACGGCGATCGGGGAACGCACCAGCATCGCGACCTCGTCTGCCGCACTTTCGAGCGCTTCATGCCGTTCCGGACCAAGAATCGCCTCCATCCCTCCGGTGTACGGCGCGAACGACGAAATGGCAAGGGAGGTCGATCCACGATCGTCGCGCCAGGTCGTTGCGCCGACACCGAAGTTCGGCCAACACCGCGTCCACCGCTGCGTCACGAGCGAGCCTGCCGACGACGCGAAAATTCGGTTCTCACTCTCCCAATGGAAATATCCACCGGCATCGACATTCCATCGTCGCGCGAGGGTGGTGAATCCGTGCGAAATGAACACGTGGTCATCGGGAGAGACGGCAAAGGGATCGATCTCGAGCGGAGCGACCCATTCGCCGGTCACGTTCGGCGTCGACAGAAAGGAGGATGCGTGATCCGACGGAGGAAGTTGGCGTGCCATCGCAACGGCGCACGACGCTGTTTGCACGAGTCCGTCGTGGGAGAGATCGAGACTCCCGACAAAGGCTTCACGTCCGTTGACCCGAACACGAAGGCCGCAGCCGTAGGTAAAGCGGAGGAGCCCGTCCATCCCCGCGTCGCCCGCCCTGAATTCGCGCCGCTCGTTGAGCCGGACGTCCGCGAATTGGGCACCGGCAGCCACGGCGGCTTCGATCACCGTCTGCGCGGCAGCACGCAACGTGTTCGGATCCAAGAGCGGGGGCGCAAAGGTGGCGACGGAGCGCCGGGAACGCATCGGGATGGCAATGAGGCGTCCCGGCACCGCAAGTCCGGCGACGGCAACAGCCGAGCGCGCCAGGAAATTCCGGCGGTTGAATGAAGAAGACATCGGAAGAAAGTTCGGAATCCCGATTCAGTGGGCCGTCGGCGCGGCTGTCGAATCGGAAGCGGGTGGAGCGGATGTCGTATCGGCGGCCGGGATCACGAGAAGCTCGGGATGCTCCCGCTCACGGATCAATTGGTCGAGGATCGGCTTGAGCCGCGTTTCGTAGCGGCCGAATCCCATGAAGACCGATCGGACGATGCCCTTGCCATCGACCACGAGAAAGGTGGGAAAGCCGCGAATGCCGTACGCGTTGACCATGGGACCGGAGTTGGAATCACCGTCCCCGTTACCCGCCCAGATCGCGATCGGAAACGTGTATTTCCGGTGTTCGAGATAGTAACGACGGAGTATCTCCACCTCACGCGCCGGCTCGATCTCCACGCCGTTCCACCATCCGGAGGTGAAGACGTAGTAGGCCACTTCCACACCTCGCGGGAAAGTCGGTGCGAGGTGTTGCAACGCTTCCATCGCGCCATGGCAACCCGGGCATCCGAGAAAGCCCATCCCAATGACGTGGATGGTCCCGTCGTCGAGTCGCTTCACGCGAGCCTCCGGAATGGATGGCGCCGGTGTGGCCGGCGTGGGCTGGTTGTACCAATACTTGGCAATGAACGGTGCGGCGGGGCGTCCCATGTACGAGATGAGCTTGCCGACACTGTACTCGAATGTGACATGCGCCAGTTGCGACAAGGTGCGTAACGCGGTATCCCTGGCGAGAGCCGCTGGCGACGGATCGAGTGCGTGCGTGATGACCGACATCATCGAATCGATCACCACTCTTCCGTTGGGTTGAGTACACAGGATACTCCCGAGCGTCAGGATCAGATCGCCTTGCGCCAGCGCGATGCGAGTTTCATCGTCCGCCTGCGCCAGCAAGGCGTAGGCACGCATGCCGGCATTCAATGCGTCCTGCCGCCGGTCGACGGCGGCATAATATTTTGCGGCGACGTCGAGCGTGGCAAAGTATGCGCGTAATGCCTCCGCGCGGGGGAGTGCGGCCAGTCTGGCAATGTATGCTTGCGCGATGGCGAGTCGTGTCGGGGGTAACTCCTCATTGGATACGAGCATCGCATGAATGATCGTGGCGTATATCCATGCTCGCTCCGGCACCGAAATTCCGGGGGTCGCGAGCAACGCCTCGACGCGCGACTGCATGGCCGAGTCCTGGGCGATGTGCTCGTACAGTAACGCCTGCGGCATCCGCTGCCACCGTTCGACCCGGGTTGCCGATAAGCCGGCGAGCCAATGTCGCACGAGCGAGTCGAGTGCCGTATTCAGCGAATCACGCCGCAGAATCATGTGGCCGTTAAGCACCAGATGCATTCCGTGCGCGGAGTCTTCACCGAGCTCCCGGACGGCCGCAAAATATGCGGCCGAGGTCATGGCGGACGGCGAGAGCACGATGTCCGTGGATGCACTGTCCTGAGCGCGAACGATGCGAGGGAGCGTCGCGCAACCCGCCGTGACGAGCAGCGTACACGCAACGTGTATGGCGGCACGCGCGCTCCGTAGAAAAGATCTAATCATGCACCATCGTGTTCATGTAACATTCTCCAACGATCCCGACCCATTACCATCGGACGCGAAGTCCAATCTTGGTCTGTCGACCGATCGTTCCGAGGTCGGCGCCCAGATCGGCACGCGGGTACGTGTTCGACACGTTCTGCAGTTGAATCATCCCGTCCGCCCACGGCGTCAACCGCTGCTGAATGTTGAGGTCAGCCAAGGCATATCCCGGCGCGACAAACTGAACACGCTTGCCGGCGCTCATGAGTGGACGATCGACGTTCAACCGAACGTTCCGGATCAACAGGAACAGGCGATTGATGCAGTTGTTCGCCGCGTAGCCGCAATTATAGTCGCTCGGCAGGATTTGCTCTCCCTGCCCTTGTACGTCCAACGTGACCGACGTCTTGCGCACCGCGTACTGAAGCGTGAGACCGTACGTATGTTCTGGCAAGTTGGAGAATGACGCGCCTACGACGTATTCCGGAAAATCGGCACGAAACCGCTGCGTGACACCGATGACACGGCTCTTGTTGTTCGAGAACGTCCCTTTCGCGGTCAACGGACCGGCATTCACCGATGCTTGCCATTCGACGCCCAAATTTCGCAGGCTGCCGATGTTCGCATATTGTAGGATGCGCCAGTAACAGGTCCCTGACTTCGCGACTTGATCTTGGCAATAATCCAGGACTTGCCCCGCGTACGCCGACGGGGCAACTATCGCTTCCACACTATCCGTGAACGCCTGGAACGTCTGATTGTCGACTGTCTGATTGTAGACCGTCGCGCTCAACGAGGCATGGGTTCCGAAGTACAGTTCCACGCCACTCTCCGTGCCATGCTGCTCGACAGGGAGCAACCGTAAATTCGGCTCGATGAAGTACGCGTTCCCGAACGCCGCGAGCCATTCCGGCGGGTAGAAGACGTCGGTGAACCGCGCGCCCGCGAATCCCTGTGGCGGTGGCGGAACGGTTGCGTGTCCGAAGCTGGTGCGCAGTTTCGCGGTCACGGAACCAAATTCGTGGGTGAGGGCGACCCCGATCCGTGGCGTCGTGTTGGGATTGGCATCTTTCCCGTAGGTCGGATTCCATTCGCCACGAATGCCGTAGGTCACGAACAGGGCGTCCATCACTCCGAGCTGACCCTGAAAAAACGCGCCGTTGTTGTGCGTCGGCGTGCGGGTGAGTCCGAGACGGGCGGCGTTCACGTACCCGGTGATGTTGGTCGCGTACGTATCCACGCGGTTCACGAGGCTATGCCATCCGTCGACGCCACCGGTCAGTACGGCCGACGCGAACGAGCCGATGGGAAGACGCGCCGTCGTCGAATACGAGAGCGACGTCTTGGACGCCGTCTGATCGGCGAAGGTTACCAACGTGTCGTAGATGAAATTGAACCCGGGACGCAGGTTGTAGTTCGAATTTTCCGCCGCGTCGATTCCCGCAGTCAACCGGTGTGACCACCAGGAGAAGGGTGTCGCACCGACTTCGGCGCCCAAGGTCTGATCGTTACTCCGGTATTGGAACGGGGCGAGTCCCGATCCGGGACGAAATACAAAAAAGCCTCTGTCTTGTTCCTGGGTCATGTACTGCCCCAGTCCCCCTTCGGCGTGATTGGTCGCCGCCACGCGACGCCCGTTGAGATCGAAGGTGAACATGCGCTGCTGCACGTGCATCCCGCCGTATCCGCTGAGCGTCGCGGTGTGCACGGTCGGCGCCCACGGGCCGAGGTAGGTCCACGATCCACCGGCGTTGTACGAGACGCCTCCCTGGTTCCCGGAGATTCGTCCGGAATAGTCATGCTGCGGCGTGAGGGACGACGAGAAGTTGTTTTGAATCAATCCACTTTGCAGTCCGAGCTCGATCTGTGGCGCGTTCGTCGAGCCGCGCTTGGTGAACACCTGCATGACCCCGTTGATGGCACCGGAGCCGTAGATCGTCGAGGCCTGTGGCCCGGTGAGAATTTCGATGCGTTCAATGCTGCGTGGATCGATCAATCCCAGATACGACGGGTCGGCGAGCTCGATGCCATCCACATAGGTCTTGATGGCCTTCGACAGCGCGTTATCCAGCGACGTCGATCCGCGCGACGCCATGCTGACCTGCCCGGGCTGCAGCGTGGCGGACCCTTTGTTTTGCACCCATAACCCTGGCACGTCGCCGCGGAAGAGCTGATCGATGTGCGTGATCCCGCGTTGTTCGAGCTCTTTCCCCGTGATCACCGTAATGGCGTTGGGCACCGCCTTGAGCGCAGTGGCCACGACAGTACCGGTGACGATGACTTGATCCAACGTATTCACGCTCGATGTCAAGACGATGTCCACCGTCGTCGCCTGGCCCTCCGTGACGGTCACCGACTTCGCCTCCTTTCCATATCCCAGCATTCGAGCGCGAATTTGATGTGTCCCTTTTGCGACATTCGGGATTCGGAACCGTCCGTCCGCGTCCGACATCACACCTTGTTTCGCCGCGTCCAGCAGGACCATGGCACCACGAATTGGTAACTTGGTATTCGCGTCGATGATACGCCCGACGATTTCTCCGGGCGTCTCGGCATCACTCTTCGTGATCGTGACTCCGCCGACATCGAACGTGGCGACCAATCCTGTACCGCGCAGCACTTGCGCGAACGCCGCAACCACCGGAATCTCCTTGAGATGTACCGTCACCCGATACGGATACGATGACACCACGGGACCAAGCACCGGATTGAGCCCAGCTTGTTGCGCGATCTCTTTGAGCACAGCCGCAAGCGGCACATCGGTCGCTTCGAGACTGACCGTTTTGCTCAGCACGCTCTCTGTCCCAGTCGCCGCGGCTACAGTTTGCGCAAACATCACGGGTGTCGATGTAGCAAGACAAGCCACCCCCAGCAACCGGGGTAACCAGAAACGTACAGTCCTACCGGCCATAAGACGTCTCCACATGTTGAAGTGAAATAGGTTGGCGCCGCGGGCTCGGTGCACCGACCTTCCCCGGACGCCGCCCTGGCACGATCATGAACGCCTGTCCGACGCGCGTGTAATGCGCGTCGACTGCTTGCGATAACAAGTTGAGCACCGACGAGAGCGGTTGTGTTTTGACTGTTACGGTCATCGAGACGCGCGCTTCCGCGAGCGTCGAATCGTCGAGACGAATGGCGGCGCCATACGCGCGTTCCAAATCCGTCACGATGTCACGAACCGGCGCACCTTCGAACGACAAGCGTCCGTCGGCCCAACCGGTGTATCGATCCGCCGCGGTGTCTGCCACGATCGCGACCGTCGAGTCGGTGACGCGCCCCACTTGTCGGGCATGGAGCACGACCGCAGTTCCAGCAGACGCATCATCGCCTTTGAGCGAGACTTTTCCATCTTCGACGGCAACACGGCTGGTCCGCTCGCCCGCATAGTGTCGCACCACGAATGTGGTGCCGAGCACTTGCACGATCGCGTTCGCGGTGCGCACGGTGAAAGGGCGCGTGTTTCTCGACGTGACAGAGAACTGTGCTTCCCCGTTCAACCGAATCTCAGCATCACCGACCACCATTGTCGTGGCTGGCGCGAGCAGGACGGATGACCCATCCGCGAGACGAACCACCATCCGCTCACCGGGTGCCGTCTGATAGTGCGAAGACTTCTGTGTAGGCTTTTGCGTCGAAGACTGGATCGGGCTGACTCCACGACCAATCAGCACGACAAGGATGAGTGCGCTCATCCATCCGAACATCCGCACGAGCGGAATTCGCTTCCGATCAACAGGATGTTGCGCCGGACGTTGCGTACGCGCATGGGTGCCGGCCGCCGCGACAATCGCATCGACGCGTCGCACTCGGTCGCCCTGCTCCACCATCCCGGGATGTGTCTCCGCAACACCAGCCCGCAATTGCTCGTACCACGCCCGCCGCCCCGGCTTCGCCGCGAACCATGCGTTGATCTGGGCGATCTCCTTCGCCGTCGCGTCGCCACACCAATATCGGGTGAGCAATCCGACGTCGAGCTCTGTCAGCTCGAGCGCCCGCCACTCCGGGTGCGGTGGAAACGGAATCGGATCGGTCCTCATGCGCTAAATACCACGCACCCCCGATTTTTTGGACACGATCGACAATTTTTTTGTCCCCTCACGCCACAGAGAGAATCAATATCCGCTAGGACGCCGCCAATATGTCCCGTAAATCCGCCAGCGCCCTGCGCATCAAGCGATCCGCCGCCTGTGGCGAGATCCCCAGTACCTCGGCGATCTCCGGAGGGGTCAATTCCTGCTCGAACCAGAGCCGAAGCGCCAGTTGCCGGCGCTCCTGCAACCGATCCAACGCCTGCTGAACGAGCGCGCTCGTCAGTACGCTTCCTTCCGGGCTTGGAACAGTTGTTCGAATTGCCCCGGCCAGGGCCTCAGCGTGCACCGTTTGGCGATAGCGAGCTCGCACAGCATCCGCCTTCCGCTCATTAGCCGCGCGATTATGGACAGCCCGAAGAAGATAGGGGCGTAACGGGCGATCGGGATCGAGCGTCCTCCGGTGCTCCCAGACCTGAACGAAGACATACTGTGTCACGTCTTCCGCAACGTCCGGAGCGCCGATCAAGTACACGGCGAGACGCGTCACTCGATCGATATGCTGTTCGACCACCGCACGAAAGGCGTCAGCGTCGCCGTCCCGGACCCGGATCAACAGTGCGCGTTCACGCGCACGTCCATCCGCACGCGCGGAATCCGATGTAACGTCGGACGCCGCGGCGAGAATGGTGGCGAAAGACACGAGCGCGGATGCCATGCGCCAAACATGAGGCCAGAACCGGCATCGCGCCATGGGAAATTGCGTACGATGTCACACAGGGAACGTCGACTGTGTACCAAGCGTCGACGTTCCCTGTGTGATTACAAACGTTCTTCGAACGACCCGCAAATACGCGAGGATTCGCGCGTCGCCGGCGTCTTACATCCCTTGCGGCGCCAACACGAACGCCCGCACCGCCGATGCGTCGTATTGCGATAACCGGCTCAACCCATCCGTCGCCGTCGCCGCCACATACACATTCTCCGAGAAGCCCGCGACATGGCACCCGCCCGGATCGCACCCCGGCGCCGGGTTCGTCGTCATCAACGTCGCCACGGTCTGCGTCGTCGAGAACGCGCCACCCCCGACCGCACCACTCTGCCCGAACACCGGTTGCACGCCACGCACGACACCAAAACTGTACGTCGCGAACCGGTTCGGATGCGTCGCATCCCACGCCATCGTCACCGACGCATCCGACGTGTAATGCAACACGCCGCAGCACGGATCCGCCGACGTCGCACCGATCGTCGGCGCTTGGATGTCCGCCGAGCAACGGCTGTTGTCGACGTGCACCGTCATGACGAACGTGTTGCCAGAGACGAGCCCGAGCGTCGACGCATCGACCGTATTGATCGTGCCAGACAAATCCGTCGACGTCGGAACGACAAACTTGATCCCTTTCGCGGTGAGATCGACTGAATTCCCCGACGCATCGAACAGCTCGACCATCACTTCGTACGTCCCTGCTTCCGCCCATGCCACACCAGGGGCAGCCAACGGGCCGAGATCGGTCGTGATGAACTTCGCGTTGGTGAGATCTTCCGTGAGATCCGGGAAGCTCCACTGTCCGATCGGTGGTAACGCCGGCGGAATCTCGAAGAGATTGGCGGTCGTCCCAACCACCGTCGGTCCGAGCGGATACACCTCCAAGACCAACTCGCCCAACACCATGTGCGAGTAATGACGATGACATTCCGCGGTCATCGGAATCCACGATCCCGACGTTCCTTGACGATATGAGACGCGATAATACTTCACGTTCAACGTATCACGTAGACTGTTGTCGAACTCGATGCGATATCGTAACGTCCCGCCGAACGGCGCATCGCTATCGGTGAGCCCGATGTTCGAGCTGTTGGTCGTCGGCTGAAGCGTCTGCCCCGTCCCACGAATCCGGCTCAACGGCAAATTCCCGATCGCCATCATCAACACCCAGTTGTCAGGCCCGATGACCGGCGGGCACGGCGGGCAGGTGATCGCGAGCGGGTGCGTCGTGTACAACGTGACTTCGGTCCCACACGCATAGTTCCAATACGTGTAACACGACACCGGTGTCGGTGCATAAATTGTGACGTCGAAGAAGCCGAACAACCGCTGTTTCGCCTTGAAATACAGATCAGGTTGATCGCTGTTGTTGCACCCACGGAAAATGAGGCGCTGGAAGTGCCCACATTCGTTCGTCGTCGTGGTCCCGATCAAGTCCATACGAACGAGCCACGGAAAATACCGGCACAGAATCGGACGAATCAGATCGGCACGATCGACCAAGAGCTGCCGCAACTCGTGCGTCCCAGCACGGAGCGCGGTCGTCCGAACGTCGTCGGGGATGTCGATGGTGTCTGATGCAGCGCTCGCCGCGGACACGAGGGAATACTGCGCCGCCGACGCGTCCGACGACCGGCCGAAGCTGCTCCGCACCGCCGCGGCGGCGAAATCGGAGAGTTGTGGCGGACGTGGCGCGACCGGCACCTCGACCGGGCCCGGGCCAACAATGATCTGTTGGATCTGCGCGAGAATCTCGTCCGGGATCCGCTGGAGAATGACGGGTATCGGATCGACTTCGTAGATCTCGACCGTCGCGTTGCACACGGGAAGGTCGATGGAAACGCCACCACTCGTCGACCGCTTGAGCAACGTCCCACGAACGACACACAATCCGCGCAACCAACACTGCCATACCGTTGGAGTAATCTCCAACTGCGCGACCGCCGACGCCGTACCGGCCTCGACACGTAACATCTGCTCGGCGGCACCACGACGCATCAACTCACCAACGAGCCCTTCTTCCTGCTCGACGCTTGGTCCAACAAGCACACGGACCGACGCCGCTTCACTCGTCCCCGGAATCGATATCGACGCGCTCCCTTTCTCGTTCAACGGCTTTTGCCCCAGCAACTTCCCACCCGACGAAAATGCATACGCGACCGCGTCTGGCGTTTTGTCTTGTGTTCCGCTCCGGATGAACGTCGCGTTCACCGTCACGTTCACTGTGCCTCCTCGTTTTCCCTCGGCCATCTTCGCTACTCTCCTTCACTCTGGGTCATGGACGTGCGACATGCTCGGTTCCGAACAGAACCGGCCAACACGCCGCGCGGGGGCCGCAGAGTTTATACCAGGGGTAGAAAGAGCGATCGAATGCACCGCGCAACAGCGCCGCGCAATTTGTTTATCTAGAAATGTTTAGTAAACAGATGGTCGATGTCGGATGTTTGCTCTCAACGCGTCACAACGTAAACAAAACGTTACACGTTCTCCTTATTGTTGTAACACGTGCTCGATAGCCACCGTGAGCCGAGCCTCGAGATCCGGCGTATGCCCATTTTGAACGTAGCGAACGACGCCATGCCGGTCGATGAGATAATAGGTCGGCGCCCCGGTTATCGCGTACTGCTGAAACAGTGGGGGATAGTAGGTGAGATACCAGCGAGAGGCACCCGGAGGAAACGCATCCACGGCGATCGGAACGTTCAATCGCTGATGCACCGTCCAGTATTTGACATCGTACGCGAGCTCGTCTGGAGTCGTCGCGGAATCCGCGTCAGGTGTCCGTCCCTGGAGGTATGTGACGAGCACGGTACGCATCCCTCGCGATTGATATCGTTCCTGGAGCGCGCGAACGATGGGGTACCCTTTCTCGCAGTTCACGCATGGAATCCACGTGAACTCCACGAGCGTCACCGGATCATGGAATGCGATGGAGCTCGTGTCACCCCCACGATTGAGCCAATACGGCGAATGTAATATGGCGGGCGCGGGGTGATCCACCATGGTATATTGGCGCCGAGTCCGTTGGAGTCCAATGAGCACGGCACGCCTCAGCATGGCGTCGAAATCCTGTGTCGCGATCAAGACCGAGTCGCTGATCGTGTGTTGGCGCGCAATTTCTTCCTTCCAGAGTGCCAAGCACGCATCCATGTCGGCCACGGCACGGTCTAGGAACCCGGCTCGCACCGAACGTTCAGCGGTCAACTTATAGGTGTTGCAGGTCAGTTCACGCCCTTCATCGGCTTCGCGCTGCGCCTCGGGAATATCCTCGACGAGCCGCGCGGCCCGATCGGCGTGAACGTTCCACCGAGGATCCGACATTCCATATGCGGCCGCGAAATTGAGCTCGAGTGCCAATTTGTCCAATGACGAGGGATCCGCCATCGTCGCATACCTCTCGTTACGCGCTTCGAGCCATGTCGCCCATACTGGTACGTCGGCAAGCTCCGTATCGCTCAACAACCACTTGATGTAATATCGGATCATGTCGGCGCGTGCCGGACCGGCAGGAGTCCGCGCGATGACGGTATCGATGGCCGGAAAGAGCTCGTCGTCCATCCGGCCATTGCGATAGAGCACGATCGCGTCTCGTAGCGACGATACGTTGAGCCGTGTCCGATCGAACCGGCGACCGCATGTGCGCGCGTCGCGGATGACGGCCGCCTGGATGGAATCTGGCGGGAGCGACCGAACGTATTGATCCGCGCGCGCCTGCACGAGGGCCGCGCACGCTTTCGGCGTCGGTGCCCGTTGCAAATCGCCGTCGAGCCGCCCCGCGCCGGAGTCTGCCCGAACAACCGTCACAAGTGAGACCAACAGATGGAATGATTGATGAAACAGCATCGATTATACGTTCTCCACCAACGCGCTGAAGTTGAAATCGTGCACCATCACCGGCGGGACAATGGTGGGAGCGATCGGCCAATCCCCATGCCAGGGCGCATACCCGAACGCCGTTCGCTCGGTGCGCCCGACCGCGATCAACTTGTTCAGGAAGAAATACGCGGAGTCCATGAAGCGAAAATCTCGTACGGCTTTCTCGATTTTTCCGTTGCGCACGAGGAAACATCCACCCGTCGTCACCCCGGTCATCAACCCGCTCCGCCCGTGCACGATCTCGATGTCGGCGAGACGATTGACGTAAATCCCTTCCTTGCAATTCGCGATCATCTCCTCGACCGTGAGAACCGGCACGGAGGCGTCCGCGGCGCTCAATCGTAACGATTCGGGAAACGGATTCGCTTGCGACACACCGGAGGGGGCGGCAAAATAGGGATTGTACGCGAGATTCATCAATCGCCCCCGTTCCAACCACGTCATCGCTCGGCGCGGGCTCGCTCGATCACCGAACGGGAGATAGCCACCATCGGGATCGTTCGGATCCGACCGCAACGACAATCGTTCATCGAGAATGCGATCGTGCAGCTTGTGATCCGACAGCGGCGTGAAGCCCATCAATGTCGCCTGCGCGTCGTAATCGCGCCCGATGGCGCGAACGATCTGCGCCATCGCCGGACGTCCGAGGATCGCGGTGCGGCGCCCCGGCTCGAATCCGACGGGATGCGAGGCGAGGCGTGCCAATCGCACGGCTTCCGTGGTGATCGCGTGCGGGTCGAGCGTGTGCCACGCGCGCGAGGCTTCTCCTGCCCACCCGCACGACGCCGGACCGTCGGGGCTCTCCGGGTCCCATGCCGTGACGGCGATTTCCGCGTCGGTGCTCCGTCCGGCGACGAATAGTCCCTGCTTATCGGCGTACATCTTCGCTTCGGCGGCGACCCCAATGAAGGCGGTTCCGGTAAGATGTGCGTCGAGTACCGGGTGAACCAACGTCGACGCGACGGCGTGCCGGTCTTCCGACCACGCGCGCGCGGTGTCATCGGACCAGCTCGTGTTGGGAGAATACGTCTGCGGTGGAATCGGCATCGACGCTTCCGTGGGCGCCGGGTCGCCTGGTTGCTCGTGAGCGATGCGTTCGGCATACTGCACGGCACGCCGGAGGGAGTCCGGATCGAGCTGATTCAATTGAATCCCGACTTCACTGCGCGCCCCGAAGGCGGTTCGAATGAAGAGTTGTAACGTATCGCCGCTGTCGGTGAGCCGCACATGACTTCGCGAGATCCGAGTCACGCCAATCGCTTGGTGCGTCACAGAGACGGCGGCGACATCCGCGGTCGTCATCCCCAAAATCTGATGCGCGAGCGCGGTGAGCGTTTCGGTCGACAACACCGGTGATGCCGGATCGTCCTCACTGCGCGTCTGCGGCGCCATTTTTTCGAGCGGGTGCATGCGAATCTCTCAACTATTCACGTCGGTACGCATCACGTCGATCTCTTTACACGATGCGGCTGGCGCGGTGAGGGGATGCCGCACCGCCTGCCAGGGCATCCCCTTGTACGTGATGATCTCGGCGGCGCGCGACGTCGAGGCGTCACCGAGTGCCGTCAATCCCTTTTGCAGGAGTGATTTGGTCGAGAAGGCGAGCCACAAATTCCAGAGACGCGCGACAGGACGGCCGCGTTGAACTTCGACGGCGAGGTTCGTGCGAATGTAGCCGCCCGTCAACCCAGGGCTGGCGGTGACTTGGGTGTTCCCCATGAGAAGGAAGCCGTGCGACATGTCGCGCATCAATTCATCGAGCGTCGCGCGCCGGTCCGCCGGTACGACCTGCACCTCACCCCCACACGCCATCGGAATACTCGCCGGCGTCGGCGCGACGGCACATCCGCGCGAATGCGGTGTCATGTTGCGCTGACGATACCAATCGGCGAGCAGCGGCGCCGTGTCGCGTGTCGAGAAGTAATCGACCACGTGTCCTCGATCGACCAACGTGTATGCGTCGGGCGCCACTCCGTCGTCATCCCATTGGATCGCCGTGAGTGACGGCACGGAACGTCCGGTTTTGATCGTCAGGAGCGGAGAAAACGCCGGAGTCGCCGACGAGACGATCGTGGAAATCGGAGAGAGAAAGCTCCGCCCCGACGCGTCGATCTCATCGCCCGCGACGCGATCGCCGTCCAACGCCGTCCCGATCGTTTGGCCGACGACGCTCGCCATCACGGTCCCGTCGAACACGACCGGATATCGTCCCACGTCGAGGAATCGGCGTAGCGGAAGCGATCGCCATCGGATGGCTTCTTCCGCCGTTTCAGCCACTCGTTCGGCGATATCGGGACGTAATGCCGCTTCGAAGCCGGCGCTTTTCCACTCGAATCCGGGGACCGCGAAGCTCACCGTGTCCGAGAAATTCTCCGGGAGGGACGCGTAGACGTCGCCCATGATACCGCCACGCGTCGTCGCCTGCGTGACCAATGCTCCCTCCGTCGACGCGAACACGCGCGTCTCGACCGTCCACACACAGCTTCCACCGCCATGCACGAATCCGAAGCGCTCGGCGCCATAGCCGAGCGACGCGCGCAGGCGCTGGTAGTCGTCGACGGACACGGAGAAAGGATCGATTTCGACGGGGCTCTCCCACGTCCCGGTTGCCGCAGGCGCTGGGATCATCACCGTGTTATCGAGCCGCCCGAACTGCGTGTTCACCGTTGCCGCGGCTTTCGCCCCCGCGGCGGCACTCCGCGCGGCCGTCGCGACGGCGTCGTCGGTCAACAATGTGCCGTGTTGAAAGCTCCAGGCGCCGTTGACGCGCGCGCGCACGCCGTACCCCAGCGCGAGGTTGACGCCGGGCGGTGCGATCTCCCGGTGCATCCCGATGCGAACGTCGGCATACTCCGCCCCAGCCGATCGCGCGACGTTCATGGCGACGAGGGCGAGACGCCGGAACTGATCGGCGGACGGTGATTCCGGAAGATACGCCCCTACGGCCGCGCGCCGAGCCGTTCGCCCCGTGGGGAATGACCGCCGGATCACGGCCATTCCATTCACGCGCGGGGCGACGACGCTACCAGCGAGAGTCACCGCCGTGGTCGTCAGAAAATGTCGTCGTGAGTAATGCATGATGAATCCGGGAAAGGAAGCTCTTAGTGCGCGGGCACGGTGACAGGCACCCTGGTGGCCGGCGCAACAGAATCGGCGATCGCGGTTGACGGCGGAGAATCCGGCGCAGCTGTCACGGGTGACGTCGCCACGTGCGCCGCCGATTCCTGGACGAGCCGTTCGATCCGGCGGCGGAGGGAGATCTCTTGATATCGATTCGTCGCATCGACGGAAGATCGAATTACGCCATCCCGATCGATCAAGAGAAAACTCGCCGCGCGATGTCGATACGACGACGTGTCGAGTGGAGACTGTCGGGGCACGTACGCCGTCCCGTCGCCGACCATCGCCGAGACTTGTCTCTTCGGGCCGGCCCAGACCGCGACCGGCATGGAGAAGTGGCGAAGGTCGATCAAGTACTGGCGAAGCCACGAGACTTCGTCGCGTGGTGTCGTGATCACTGGGCCCGTATACCCCCGGGTCGCCGTCGCGAGGATGCCTTGGGCCTTCCCGTGAAAGCCTTGCTGGACCCGCTCGAGAATGGAGAGGCGCGTCGCGTCGGAAATGTCGCCCAACAACAGGACATGGACATTCCCATTCGTGAACGGATAGCTCCGCGCCTCCGCATGAAATTCGGAGTCTGGCGCGTTGAACCAGGTATGCGCAATGAGCGGCGGAGCGTGCGTCCCCAACAGCGCGAATGATTCAGCGATTTGCTGGATGAGGCTGCGTGTCGATTGCGTCATTTCCGCAGCTCGCCGGGTCCGTACCGCCGGAGTTTCGTCGGGGAGCCACCCTGGTGTGATGATCCCGGCCAGGTTCAACACGCGCGCGTTGAGCGAATCGAGACTGCGGTGCGCCGCTACGGAGTCCGCGGTCCGCAGCATGAGTGCTCCCGCGGCGATCATGTACGTCTTGGAGATGACGGGCTGTCGCTCTTCTGGCGAGAATCGTGGCGCGATGGCGTAAATCCGCGCCGCATGCACCAACACGTGTGCAATATCGACTCTCGCGTCGGCCGTCGCGAGCAAACTATCCTCGACGCGCCATTGTTGATACATCACGGTCGCACTATCGTTTTTCGCCCGATATCCACCCGAAAATCCCGCCGCTGGAAGCGCACTCGCCAACTCGGCGTATCGTTCGGCGATCGGGAGATTCCGGTTCAGCCGCACCGAGTCTTGTGTCTGATCGGCGAACGCCGAGACCGCTTCCGCGAGCACATAGGCCCGGGCCGCTGGATTGTTCGCCACTTCGGCGATGCGCGCGTCGAACAGGCGCCGCGCCAGCGTATCGTCTTCCGCGCGAACAGCGACTTCGGCAAACGGGACGAGCTGCCACCCGGCCACTCCACTATCGTTGTGAGCCATCAATCGGCGCAGCCGCTCGACCCAACGCGCCGCACGTTCCCGCCGCAGGCGCGACAACGAATCGGCGGGATAGGTAATTCCACTCTGCGGAAACATCGACTCGAGCTGCGAGTCGTACACCCAGAGATCCGTCAGCGCATACGCAGCGGTCATGGGAACCGTCGCGGTCGCGCCATCACGTCGTTTCACACTCCCCGTTTCGACGACGGGAGGAACAACTCCTAACGGCCGGACCGTCGGGAGGGCATCGAATAGTCCGGCGGTCAATTTGGACGACGTCTCAGACGAAGTCACGGAGCGATCGTCTTGCGCCGAGCTTCGTGTTGGTGCGCCGAACCGGAGGACGGCGCACCAACATGCGTACCACCGTGCGGCAATCGTGATGTGAGAAGTCATGCGACCGAGCATCGAAGAATGACCGTCCACTAGCGTGTCGTGCACCCCGTCTTGATCAACGGATTGTAACGCGCCTCACTGCTCTGGATGAATGGAATCGCGGTCGCCGTTCCATAGCGCAACCCCCGCATCGGATATTGCCCGGTCGGGAACACACTTTCCGGGTCTCGCCCGTAATTCCGGATCAATCGCCGCAAATCGCCAAGACGGTGGCCGGTGAGATACAACCAGAATGCACGTTCGCTGTACAGGAGATCCACGCGCGCTGCAGTCGTGCCGGGATCCGTGAGTGGCGCCATGGCCGGGGTCGCGGCCGCCCGTAACGTGTTGAGGATATTGAGCCATCCCGTGACGTCGCCGGCATTGAGCGCGGCCTCCGCCTGAATGAGCTGTGCCTCGAGACCACTGCCGATGATCATCGGATCGTTCAGCGTATACTTTGTCTCGTCGTACAGCGAGTCCGCCGAATTGGTATACCGCGTCTGAAAGAATACGGCGCCGATGCGCGGATCGTTGGCCGACACGAACGGCAAGCCATTTCCACCTTCATGGTTTCCGACCGCGAACTGCTCGTTTGGTCCTCCGCCGCTATTCATGTCCCAATGATAGAACTGTGTCGCGAAATAGTTGTTCCCCAAGTCAGCCCCGACTTCCGCCGTGTACGTGAATGACGCCGGGACATCCGCGACCGCCGCCGCCGCCTCGGCGTATTTTCCGAGATCGAGCAGGACGCGCCCTTTGAGCACCTTGGCGAAATTCGTATATCGTGTGCTGTCGTGGACCTCCGCAAAGACAGAGTCGATCTGCGTCATGGCGAAGCCGAGCGCGGAATCGGTGGTGAACGGGGGACTATAGACAGGGACGTTGTTGACGATGTCGTTGATCGGAAATCCTGGGCAAACGTCTTCCGCGATCTGCACGATCGCATAGGCGCGCATGGCGTACAGTTGTGCCAGATAATCTCCGCGAAGCGAATCGGGCGTGTACGCGCGGACCGCCGGAATGGCGATGCTCGCTTTCGTGAAGATGTCGTCCCATCCTCCCAAGTGCGGATCGTCGGTTCCGAATCCTTGCCCCCACTGGGCCTCATACCCTTCACTGTCACGCCGATCGAGATACATCTCAGGCGGCACGTAATAATTCGCCGGTTGATCGATCGTACGCTCATCGGTGAAAATGGCGACGTCGTTGGCGAGTTGGAACGCGGCGCCATTGAAACGTACGAACACGTTGAGTCGCCGCGCATTGGCGCCGGCGGCGTTCGCAATATCTTTGTCTTGGACCAGCGTTGGATCGCTCACATCCAATGCGCCATGGCATGCGGCAGTCAAGAGCGTCGCGGCCACGAACAGCGTGGAGCGTATCACGCGGGAATCAACGAACGGTGAAAAACGATTCATGATCGGCTCCAGAACGAGTTATGGAGTGAAGTCGAAGCTGATGGACCAGGAGCGCGCCAACGGAATGCCTGTCGCGCCGACAATATTGCTGCTGTGGCCACGCCCTCCGGCCCCCGGCGTGCTTTCCGGATCGGAACCATTGTAGCGCGTCCAGAGTGCCAGGTTACGTACCGCCAGATTGATCGTACCGCGCTTCATGAAGACGGCATGCATGAACCGAACAGGGAGATCGGTCGACACCGTGAACTCACGCCAGCGGGTAAAGTCGCCCGGCTCGTAGAAACCATGGTAGTCGAGATAGCGCGCCTGTTGGAGCAACGGATATCCTTTGACCAACAGCGCCTTGCTGAACGCCGAAGGGTCTTGCGCATTTTGCACGATGAACCCCGTTTGCCGGTCGAACATCGTCGACAAGCGAACGCGATCACCGAAGAGGCTGACCATCGGGGTCAGCGTAAATGTGTGTGGCGGATAGAACACACCAAGGAATCGCGTGACGCTGTCACGGATGATTTCGTTTGGGAAAACGATGCCGTCGGCCACCCCGCCGACCGTGTCGGCGACGCCGATGATGGGATTGTCGAACGTCGACCCCAATGGATATCCCACACGATACTCATCACCGCCTCCGTTAGAAACGGGAACCTCGCTTCCCAAGCTGAGGAGCTTGCTGGTGTTGTACGAGTAGGTGAACTGGAGCGATCCGCGCGCCATCCGTGTTTCGAAGAGCCGCGCATCGACCGTCGCCTCGACGCCGCTCGCCGACACCGTTCCCACATTTCCCCATCGTGCCGGGATCCCTTGCGGATCGCGAAGTTGTTGCAGCTGATCCGTCGTCCGGCGGCGCCACCACGTAACGCCGACATTCGTGCTCCCGCCAAACAAGGTCGCGTCCGTCCCATACTCGGCCTCGCGTGACCGCTCGGGACGAAGATCCGGATTCGCCAACATCCCGCGATCGTAGATGTTGTAAATCTGTCCATTCGGAAAGTGATAGGGATTGGACCCGATGCTCCCCAACCTCATGGCCGACGTCGGATACCGGCTGGCGGCACCAAAGGAATAGCGGAATCGGAGCTCATCGACGCCGGGGATCTTTGGCAGGAAGGGCTCTTCCGACGCGATCCACGAAAGCCCAACCTTGGGATAGGGTCGCGCATGATACGAGTCACCAAACGAGGTCGATCCATCCAACCGGAGGCTGCCAGTGAGAAAGAGCCGGTCGTTCAAGCCGATTTCTTCTTCGCCATAGCTTCCTAACGTCACCGTTTCGTTCCAGAGCTGGCGAATATTTTGATACGTGGCGGTTGCAATCGATGAACTTCCGGGAGCGAGATACAGTCCCATGGCGTTCAAGCCATCCAGGTGGTTATACGTATACTGTGATCCGACCGAGCTGCGGAAACTGAAACGTCCGGGATGCGCCAATGCCGTCGCGCCAATGGTCGCGGTGCGTCCCGTGTTGTCGCGGCGATAATCTTCGACCTGTCCCGGGAAGTTCGGATCGGTCGAGCCCTGGGGGACCAACCCTCGATCGATGGATCCGCCGAGATCGAGGCCGATGGTGCTATTGAGATTGAGCCACTCGAATGGACGATACGTTCCGGTGACATTTCCCGTCAGGCGCTGCGAATGCTGCTCCGCCGTCCGGAGATACGCCCCCCCGTCGGTGTAGTCCGGCGAGACGCAGTAGCGCGTCGAATCCGATTGGCTGCATCCCGGGGGCAACACGCCCCCGCTCCCCATCGATCCAAGTTGTCGATATATGCTGGCGTCCATCGAACGCTGGAGTGATTGTGTATAGATCGAGCTCAGCACGAGACTCGTACGCACATTCGGATTGAACGACACGTTGGAGTGGACGCTGTACGTCCGCTGTACGTTCGGCTCCCGGAGTGCATCGCTCAGCCGCGCGGTACCGAGCTCTCGCTCCAGCACCTTCGCGGCGAGCGGTGGGACCTGCAACGAACCGACCTGCGAGTCGTATCCTCCCGAGAGGAAGTACCGCAATGACTCACTCCCGCCACCGACGTCCGCGCCGTACTGCCATTGCGGACGCGTCTTCGAGATCACTTGCAGTCCGGGCAGCGTCGCCGCGGATGGCGCAATGCCGACGCTGTCTTGGATGCACGCGTTGTAAGCATATTGTGCCACCAACGTGCAACTATACTGCACCGTCTGCCCGGTATTCGGATCGTGTCCCCATCCCCAATATCCCGTTGGCGGACGGATGTCGCGGCTCCCCGAAATATCTTGGAGCCGTGGATGCGCGTAGACGTGCCATTCGGTCTTTCCCGCTTTCGCGCGCTTGGTGGTAATAAGGATGACGCCATTGGCGGCATCCGGCCCGTACAACGTCGAGGCCGACGGCCCTTTGACGACTTCGACTTTTTCGATATCGTTGACGTTCAAGTCGTTGAGCGGACTCCGCTGCTCCGCCTGGAACGGACGATAATCCTCGTACGCCGTCGCTCCGAACCCGCCGTTCGCGTCGACCACACTATTGTTACTCCTGTACCGTACACCGTCGACGATGACGACGGGTGACTGGTCGAGCGTCGTGGTCGTCTGCCCGCGAAGACGCAGGGCGACGTCCCCCCCCGCCATCCCACCATTACTCGTAATCACTTGCAGCCCCGGCACGCGCGCCGTCAACAACTCGGCGACACTCGTAATCGGCGCATTCTTGACGAGCGAATCGGCGTTGATCGTCGCGACGACGTGGCCGAGCTCGCGATACCGCTGCTCACCAGTCGCGGTCACGACGACCTGATCGAGGGTATTGACGGTCGTCGTCAACGCGAAGCTCACCGACGCCGTGGCATCGTCGGCAACCGTGACGATCTTCATCTGGCGATTGAATCCGATCAACCGCGCCGTGAGCCGGTGCGTCCCAGCCGCGACGTGCGCGAAATGAAACTCACCCGCATCATCCGTCCGCGCTCGCGCGACGCTGTCGTCGAGCGTGATGACGACGCCGGCAAGCTTCCGCTTCCCTTTCGCATCGGTCACGACGCCACTGATGCCGCCATCGTCCGCGCGATGAATGTGCGAGGCCTGCACGATCGCCACTTTCGCGGCGCCGACGGGAATAGTCGTCAATGCCGTTCCAGTCAATAACTGGTCGAACGCTTGCCGCAGCGGCGTCTTTTCGAACCGCGCCGTCACCCGGCGCGTCTCGGCGCCAAGGAGATCCGAATCATAGAACACCGCAATCCCAGCGTCGCTCGCGATCGCGTCGATGGCCTGCTTGAGCGACAATTTCTTGATCACCACGGTGACCGGACGCGCGAACAATGCCTGCACGACACGCGGATCGATGTCGGCGGCCCGCGCATCGGTGGCGACGATGGTTTGCGCCATCACCGAGGATCCGGACAGACCGACACCCACGAAGGCCTCCACCAATAGCATGCCGGCCAGGCGACGAACTCGCCTATGACTCATCGTCCCATCTCCTTGGGGTTGAGGAAAGTGTCCAACCGCACACGCGGCACACGCGTCGCGGGTACTGGGTCGCGCCGGCGCTGAATGACGATCAGGCTGTCGGCGGGATCGCTATACGTGATACTGGCGTCGAGAACGAGCATGAGCGCGCGCAACACCTCGCTCCGCGATCCGAAATCCACCGTCGCCGTCACTCGACGACGCGCCAGCGTCGAGTCCGGGATCGAGAACCGCACGCCGTACCAACGGCTCACCGTTTCGAGCAGTTCCGCGAGCGGGGTGTCGTGGAAGACCAATTGCCGGTTCGTCCACCCCACATATTGTGTCGCGCTCTCCGCCGATACGCTGATGGTGGAATCACTCACGCGTCCAACCATCCCGCGATCGAGTGTGACCGGTTTCGGTCCAACACCAGGTCCGCTCACAGCGACCCGTCCCGTCGTCACCGCGACGATCGTCTCGCGATCGCCGCGATATCGGCGCACGTCGAATGTCGTGCCGAGCACGCGCGTCGTCACACCGCCGACGCGCACGGAGAATGGCGTCGTCGGCACATGCTCCACACGGAAATACGCCTCACCATCGAGCTCGACGACGCGATCATCGGCACGATCGCTGACACGGAGCGTCGTCATCGGCGCCAGAATGACCGTCGATCCATTCGCGAGCGTGACTGTCGCACGCTGTCCAACACGCGTCGTATATGTGCGCACCGTCGTGAATGGGTCCGACGCGCTGGTCCGCACCGATCCGATGGCATGCCATGTTGTAAACGCGACGATCGCGGCGGCGGCGACTCCCGCCCCAATCTTCCAAAACGACTGTCCACGCCCAACGCCGAAGCCCGTCAACGTTCCGAGGGAGGAGCTTCTCTTACTGTCGCGATGATTGCTCAGGAGCTCGCGTTGCGTGGCGCCAAGATCCGCGTGCGCTCCATATTTCAGTCGTTCGGACAATCGTTCGAACGCGAGCGCGGTGTCTTCCGGACGCTCGTTCGAGGCGGCCAACGATCCTCGGACTTCCCCGACCAATGGGGAGGTGATGCCGTCCTTTCGCTGCGTGAGCGCATTGTCCAAGGCGTCCCACAACGGGCGAGGTCCGGAGGCGGATTCGTGCGAAGAATGCGAGCCCATACATCAGGACATGTCGCGGGATCGCCGAAACTGCCACGTTCGCCGAAATTTTTTTGAGGCTGCCCGCCCCGGGAGTTACCCCTCGCCCAACAGCGGTGCGATCTGGCGCCGCACGACGCCGCGGGCCCGCACCACGAGGTGCTGCGCGGCCGTGACGGAGACGCCGAGGACGCGGGCGATCTCGTCGTAGGGGAGTTGGTCGCGCCACCGGAGGAGGAGCGCGGTCCGGCGTGGCTCCTCGAGCGCCGCCACCGCCCGTCCGATCGCCGCGACGAGCTCACGATGTTCGATCCGCTCGGCCGGCGACGCCGGAACCACCGACATGACGGCGTTGGTAACGTCGTGCTGATAGGTGAGCGCGCTTCGCCTCGCGGTGAGATTCCGGCGCGCCGCGTTCCGCGCGAGATGTCGTACGGTGGTGAACAAGAAGCCGCGCACGTGCGCATGCGGATCCCACGCCGATGCGCGCTCCCACAATACGATGAACGCATCCTGCACGAGATCATCCGCAGCCGCGCGTGACTCGACGAGCGTGTGCGCGAAATCCCAGAGTGAGGGATACACAGACGCATGCAAGACACGCAGCGCCTCGTGATCACCCGTACCAACGCGCGCAATCAGTGCCAGATCGGCGAGGTCGGCCGGGGTTGGGGCTTCTCTGGACGTAACCGATGCCGGTACCGTCGTCGTATGCCGAGGGCGTCCGGGATTGGCATGGCCATTGGGGAAGTCATCCTCGACCGTCGCACGGACGGCGGAAGGGACGCGATCGCCAACGAACCAGGAAGCGAACTGCGGAAGAGTCATGGGAGACGTGTGCCGGGGAGAGAATTCCCCACACAGGTGGCCCAATACTACACGCGGGACCGGCGCTGGAAAAGGGTGAAGATCGGGATGGCGAAACCGAACGCGTGCGCCTGATGCGGCACATGAAGGTGCAAGGCCGCACGCTGCACGCGTGTCATGACGGATTGCATGGTGGGACGATGATCCCAATCGGATGTCGGAGGCGTATCAGACGCATCAGACCCATCAGGCACATCGCGCACACGCTCGATGGGGACTTCTACATCGGCGCCGTACGTCCGCACGGCACTCCGGAGCTCTCTGTGCACGAGCTTGACCGTCACACCGAGGACCGCCGCGATCTCATCGGGCGTCAGCTCTCCGTCGAAATGCAGGAGGAAGATGTCCTGCGATCGTGATCTGATCGATTCCGCATCGCGGACGAGCGCGAGTGCCCGATTCCGCGTGAGGCGCAACAGAAACTGACGAAGTGCTACGTTAGCACGCAGTGTGTGCCGCTTGTCCCACAACCGAATGAACGTATCATTCGCGATGTCGTCCGCCTCGTCGCGGGAACGGACATATCGAAATGCAAGCGTCGCGACGACATGGAGATGCGCGTCCATGATCTCCTGCATCACGTGCACGTCGCCCGCCTTGAGACGAGCGATGCACTGAGCATCCCACTGTGCATCCCGCTGTGCGTCCTGGACACTCGTCTCATCATGCGAGCGTTGATGCACCCGCCGATCCATGCCGCCGTCTCTTTTCAGAAGCTGTGTGAAGGTGCGTAGGGTCATGACAATGCCAGGAGGTCCAGGTCGTCGGGACGGCCTGGCCACACAGTACATCCGCAGCCAGAGTTGCGCCACATTTGTATATTATCCTCGATTCCACCCATCGTCCCGTGCCCGAGCTCCCCGACATCACCGTCTACATCGAAGCCCTCGCGGCACGCGTGGTCGGTGAACCGCTCCAACAGCTCCGTGTTCTCAATCCGTTCGTCCTCCGGAGCGTCGATCCGCCGATCACCGAAGTAATCGGCCACAACGTCCGCTCTGTCCAACGGATCGGCAAACGGATCGTCCTCGCACTCGACAACGACGACTTCGTCGTCATCCATCTCATGATCGCGGGGCGCCTGCGCTGGGTGGCGTCGGGCAAAACCCTTCCCAAGAAACTCGCGCTCGCCGCCTTCGATTTCCCCAACGGCACGCTCGTCCTCACCGAAGCCGGAACGACGCGCCGCGCGTCGATCACGTTGGTCCGCGGCGTGGAGGCGCTTCGTGCCATCGACCGTGGTGGCATCAACGTCCTCGACGCGACGTTCCCGGAGTTCGCCGAACGGTTGCGCAGTGAGAATCATACGTTGAAGCGTTCGCTGACCGATCCACGATTGTTCGACGGGATCGGTAATGCCTACTCTGATGAGATTCTTCATCGCGCGAAACTATCCCCAGTCGCGCTCACTGGACGCATCTCGGACGAAGATGCGACACAGTTGTACGGTGCAACGCGACAGGTGCTCACGGAGTGGATCGAACGGTTGCGCGCGGAAACCGGCGACGGATTTCCCGAAAAAGTCACCGCCTTCCGTCCCGAGATGGCCGTGCACGGCAAATTCGGCATGCCATGCCCCGTGTGCGGCACACCGGTGCAGCGCATCCGCTACGCGACCAACGAGACGAATTATTGCGCCCGCTGTCAAACGCACGGCAAGCTCCTCATGGACCGTTCTCTGTCGCGTCTCCTCAAACACGACTGGCCGAAGTCGGTCGACGAGCTCTCGTTCTAGGAAAGACGGCGCACACCGCGCCGTCGAAGTCGTTAAGTAGAAGTCGTTAGAACGTCGTCAGACGGCTTCGCGTAACTCGACGCGATGATGCCGCGTGACGCGCGGGAGTGTCAGCGTGAACGCCGACCCTTTCCCTTCAATGCTGCGCGCGCGCAAATCGCCACCCATCCCGCGCGCCAAATCTCGGCTGATCGCCAACCCGAGGCCCACTCCTTCGGCGCCGCCGGTGCGATGCGCGTCGACTTGCACGAAGGGATCGAACACATCTTCGAGCTTGTCGCGCGGAATGCCACGCCCGTTGTCGCGCACGCGCAGGAACAGCACGTGGCTGAATTCGAGATCGTCGGCACGCTTGCCGCAGTCGATCGTGACGTGTCCACCGACGTCGGTGAACTTGACCGCGTTGGAGAGCAAGTTGAGCACGATCTGCACGACTTTCTCACGATCGGCGCGCACGACGCAATCGTCGGGGATGTGCACCGCGTAGGTGATACGCTTCTTCGCGAATTGCGTCTCGACCATCGGTAAGACGTCCGCGAGGAGCGCGGTCACCGGGACGTCGTCGAGCCGGTACTCGACGCGCCCCGCCCCCAATTTGGCGAAGTTCAACACGTCGTTGATGAGCCCGAGCAAGTACCGCCCGCTGCGCGCGATGCGCTCGACGAACTCCGATTGCCCGTCCGTCAACGGCCCTTTGATCCCCATGCTCAACAGCTCGGTGTATCCATTGATCGCGTTGAGCGGTGTGCGGAGCTCGTGACTCATCGCCGCGAGGAATTCACTCTTCGCGGCGTTGGCGTTTTCGGCGGCGGTGCGTGCTTCTTCCGCCAATTTGCGCTCGCGCTCGATCGCTTCGCGCGCGGACCGCTCTTCGGTGATGTCTTCCGTGACGACGACGAGATGATACGGCTCGCCATGCACGTCGGTGATGAGCGACACGTTGTTGCGCACCCACACCGTCATTCCCGCGCGCGTCACATACCGTTGCTCGATGACGAACGTCGACACTTCGCGCGCCAGGAGCCGCTCGATTTGCCGCGCGCGCCGAGCGGCGTCGTCGGGGTGATCGATCATCGAGAACGTCGACGCGAGCAACTCCGCTTCACTGTACCCCGTGATGCGGCAGTACGCCGGATTGATCCGCACGAACGCTCCCGTCACGTCCGTGATCGCGACCCCGATGGTCGCGGCGTCGAACGTGGAGCGAAAGAGCGCGTCCGTCGTTGTGACACGTCCCGTCAACGCCGGATGTCCCCACTCGCGTGCCGCCACCGAGACCCGCCCACGCCGCTCCGCGCGCACGCGGGCTGTCGTCTCGATCGCCGTGATCAGCACACCGGCAGGAGCGCCCCGCTCGTCCCGAATGACGCTATTGGCGAAGCTGAAGTAGCACTCCTCGAGCGTTCCCGAGTTTTCGAAGAGGAGCAGCTGATCGGGGAGCGTCGACCCGGCCCCCTCCAACACTTGGTCGAACGTTTGTCCGATGGTGTTCCACTTGTCCGCGAAGGTCGTGCGCATGCTCGCGCCCAGGGCGGACGGCTCTTTGACCGGCCCAAGGATGGCACGATAGGCGTCGTTGTAGAGCTGGACGAGCTCGGGGCCCCATGCCACACACATAGGCACCTGCGACGTCAGCATGATGCTGATGGCAGTCGTGAGACTCGTCGGCCATGTCGCGACTGGACCGATCGGCGTCGCCGACCAATCCATCGCTCGCATCCGCGCTCCCATGTCGCCGCCGCCCGCGAGGACAGCCTCGACGTCCCGCTCGTTCATCCTTCTTCCTCTCAAGTTCGATCACGATGCGTCCGATACTTCACGCGACATTCGCTCGCTGTTCGCCGAACGCCATGCGAATATGTATCGCCGAAGTGCGGCGCGCTACGTGTGATTTTCCTGTCGTCGCAATGTCCTATAACAAAAGCTTCCAATTCCGCCGACGATCGGACACGTTTTTTTGCACCTGTTACGATTCTTTACACCTCTTTACACCGGCCGTGCGGGAGTGTTGCTCGCGCCGTGCGCGAGAGGTAGCGCTAGATGTAACGCGCGACGGCCATACACGCCGCCGCGAGGACGAGCAGCGTCGCCGTCGCGTTCATGCCGCGTTGCATTCGCTTGTGGAGATGACGCACGGTGTCGGCGTGTTCCCCGAGTGACGAACCGTCGTTGGTACTGAGCAGCTCCCCATAGCGCGCGAGCCGCTTGCCCGCGGGGCGCGTCACCACGTTGCCGACGATGGCGGCGAGTAGGGCGAGCGCGCCCCCGACGCTCAGCGTGAGTCCGGTGGGTGATCCTTCCCACACTTCACCCGCGGTGTGGCCCATCGTCCAGAACAGCAATGTTCCCGACACGATCGACACGAGCGCGGCGACATTGATCACCACCGGCACTCGGCGGCGTTGTGTCAGATCGCGGAGCAACATCAGCCCCGCGGCGTTCGAGACGAATGTTGGAACGACGAAACGGGCGAGCATGAACGCACCGCCCGTCCAAAAAACGCCAGCGAGGATATGGAGTAATCGCAAGGTGATGAGCCACCATTGCGCCGTTGGCATGTACTGTTCCATGGATCGCTCGCGGACGTTCGATGATGACAGGGTTATGGTGTTGGTGATGGCGACGTCGTCGTATCGGGTGGTGCACCCGGCGCACCACTTTTGGTGGAATCGCTCTTCGTCGAATCGGCTTTGGTCGTCGTATCGCGCATGAGCTCTTGCAACTCTTTCTTCTGCTTTTTGGAGAGCGCTTTGGGTTTCAGCACGACGAACAGCGCGTTGGTCATGTCGATCGGGACTTTGGTATCCGTGCAGCTCACATAGTGCACTTCCTGCATCTCTTCGGACCGAATGTCTTCGAGGATGTCGCGTCCGAATTTGAAGTCACGCCGCACGCCGTTGACGTACACTTTCACGGGGAGACTTTCGCATTGTGGCGCGATGATGCCGGGGCGATACCGGTTGAGGGCGTCCCGAATGCTCCAGACATATTTGGTGTTGATCTCGTCCGCCATGAGATCGGGGCGCGCGAGCGCCGACCCTTTGCGCCCGGTCACCTTCACTTTTTCCAGCTCGACTTTGCCGAGTTGGAGCATGAGCATGACCTTGGCGGTGTCGCCGGCGGTGATGGGGAGGTCGTCGCGGGTGGATGGGCGGTAGCCGACTTTCCGAACGGTGAGGACGTAGTGCCCCGCGGGGACCCCGCCAATCACCCCGATCCCTCCGTCGCCGACGCGGATGGTCTTCGTCACCCCTTTCGTCGCGCCGCTGTCGGCGCCGGTGAGGATGAGGTCGGCTCCGCCGATCGGCTGGACGAGGCTATCGACGACGGTCACGACGACCGTGCCGGTCGATTGCTGTGCGCGCGCGAGGGAGGGAGCAAGCACCATCGTTGCCAACGCTGAGAGCGTGGCGAACGTCCTACGCCATGGCATTTTCATATCCATGAACGATACCGCTTTCCGTCACGACTGGTAATAGCCCGAAAAAGGGAGGAAGGACGCGAAGTCCCTCCTCCCTTTTTGTCTCGGCGGGAATCTGCCGATCAGTCTGGTGTTGGCTTACCGCAGCTTACCGCAGCTTACCGCAGCTTACCGCAGCTTACCGCAGCTTACCGCTCGCGGAGAATCAGATACGCGGACGGGGTCCAGAACCGCTCGGGGTCGGTGATCTTGATCGACCCGCGGAAGATGCGCCCTTCGGCGTTGCTTCGGTCGGCGCCCGAGAGATCCTGCGTCGAGACGACTTCGTATTTCTTGGTCGAATCGAGCGTGATGACGCGCTGCGAGAGCATGTCGAAGGAGTGGAACAGCGTGGTATCGGGGTGCGCGTTCGACGGGCGGACGGTCGAGCCGATCTTGACGATGAGCGGGAAGCGCGTGCCACCGACTTCGTCGATGATGTGGTTCTTGAGGAGGTAGTTCTTGCTCCCCGAGATGACGTACACCTTGTGGCTCAAGGTGACCATCGAGTCGACGGTCGAGGTGAGCTGTTTGGTGCGTCCGGTGAGTGAATCGGTCAACGCATGCGACAACGCGAGCTCGTGGACGAGCGAATCGACACGCGTTTGTTGGATGGTGAGCTGATTCTGGAGCGAGGTCGCGGTCTCACGGAAGGTGGCGAGCTCGGTCTGGAGCTGTTGGTTCTGGCCGTTCAAGGTGTTGACGGTCGCGACACTCCGTTTGAGACGGGCGTTGGCGTCACGCAGTTGCGCCAGTGCTTTGAGTGTGCGGCGACGAACGCCGACTTCGTACGGCTCGCCCCCTTCGATACGCGACCCTTTGGCCCGCTTCACACCAGTCTTGGCGGTGGCGGAGTCGATGGCACTGATGGCGTCGAGCAGCCCGCGCGTGGCGAGCATGAGGGAATCCTTCTGGGCTTGGAGGACGGCGTTCTGCTGCTGCAGTGCGCTGTCGTGTGCGACGGTCGGGGCCGGGGCCTCGCTGTTAGCGGCTGTGCGTTCCGTATCTTGGTCGCCCGCACGTTTGCAAGCGGCCAACGACGTCAGGGCGATCACGCTGACCACCGCGCGCCGAAGGGATGGGTGCCTCATGAATGTTTGCTCCTCAAATAGCGATAGGACCGAGCGTCGTAGACGGCCGGGCGTATCAAAATAAGTGGTATGGCGGATCCCCTTCGCCCCGAATGGACTCGGACCACGCGAACCGGGATGGAAGCTGCCGCTGGCTCCTTGATAGGGACCCACGACGCCGTGGCCGAGCGCAATGCAAGTCGCATTCCACCGCGGAAAAATGGGAAGTGGAACGGATCTTGTTCTTCAGAGGGACACTTAGTGATGGCTTACCCTGAAACCCTGGAGGTTTCCCATGATCAGATCCCGCTTCTATGCTCCCGCGCTCGTACTCGGGACGCTGCTGACCGGCGCCTGCGCCACTCGGACCACGACGCATCCGACGTCGAACTCGCGGAGCTATTCACCGGTGTGCGACGAAGGGGTCGCGGTCTACGATGATTTCTCGACCGTCCCGTACGACTATTATGAAGTCGCGTTCATCACCGCGGAGCAGAACGCGGTCTACGCGAGCAAGAACGACATGGTCGCCGCGATGCGGAAACGCGCGGGCGAGCAGGGCGGCAACGCGATCGTCGTGAACTCGGTCGCGAACAGCAAGTCGACGGTCAAGATCCTCGGCGAAGCGCTCGGGACCAGCTCGGCGGAACGGCAGGGGAAAGCGGTGGCGATCTTCATGCCCGCGGATTCGATACGCGTGAAGAACGCGTGTGGGCATTCGTGAGCTGACGCGATTTTACAGATTTAACATGACGCCGCCCTGGAAATTCCAGGGCGGCGTTTCCTTTTGGGTGCAACGGAAGGAGTTAGATGCTCAATATTGACTTGGTCGGTGTCTATGCGCATAATTATTACACAATCATGCGCATAACCTGAGGAGCTCATGACAAAGGTTAGTAAGAATCTTTCGCTCGACTCTGACGCAATTGGGCGTGGTGAACGCTATAGCGAACTGCACCATACCAATCTGTCTCGCCTCGTCAGCGATTTTTTGCGTCAACTTCCACTCCCGGAACCGGCGAAGCAACTCTCGCCGATTGTCAGTCGTCTCCTGGGCGTTGCGACATCGGTGGATGGCGAGACAGACGATGCGGGAGACCCCTATCATGAGCACCTCTGGGCAAAATACGGACGCCCATGAAAATATTATGCGACACGAACATTCTGCTGGATGTCGCTCTCGAGCGACTTCCATGGGCCAGTGAAGCAGCGCTGTTGTTGGATGCGATCGAGCGACGCCGTGCGACGGGTTATGTCGCAAGCCACACCATCACGACGCTGTATTACGTTATCGCGCGTTCACGAAACCGGCAAACGGCGGCTCTAGCCGTGAGCGACATTCTTCGGCTCCTGACCGTGGTGCCACTGGACAGTACGGATTTCCAACAGGCGCTGATCTTGGGATTGGCAGACTTCGAGGATGCAGTGCAGGCGGTCGCGAGCCGCAAGGTCAATGCGGATTACCTTGCGACTCGCAATGCGCCGGATTTTACTGGAGCGCCCGTCGTGCCGCGATCGGCCGGGGAAATCTTCGCGCTGTTATAACTCCGATGCGATGGGAAGGAATCATGTAAGGGATGGCTCACTCGGGACGACTGTTTCGAACGGCCATGATGGGCACACCGCGCGCGAGCTCGGCGCCGCTCCACGTTCCCGCGACGGTTCCATTGACGTGCACGACATACCGTGAGGTCGGTACCGCGTGGTTGAACACGACCGTCGGCGAGTGCGGCCAGTCGAACGGTGTACGCAAGTCGAATCGAATCGTGTGCTGTTCCACGGTGCACGCCGTGAGATCGAGACCGTTGACACCGACACCCCGTCCTGCCCGGACGTCCACGACCGCATCGCGCAGGACGTCGTGATCGATTTCGATACCAGCCATGCCGCTCCCCGTCCCCCAGTGGAAGCTGCTGACTCCAGTGGTCCCACCCATTCCGGTGTGCGCCCAATTCTCGTAGGGAGAGACTGGAAATTGTGCGCGAAGGGCCGCGACGCCGCGCTCCAAGTATTCGATGTTACCGGTCGTACGATAGTAATCCAACAAGACATTTCCAATCTGGCTCTGACGCGCATCCGACCATTCCGCGTCGGAATTCTGGGTCGTGAATCCGCCGAGCAACATCGTCGGGCAAGAGAGATCGTCGAGCGTGGGATTGGTCCAGCATTGTTGATAGAGCAACAAATAGTCGAGCAATGCCTCACCCGTGGCGAGATACCGGTGCATCCCTGTCAGCTGATAGGCACGCAGATACGCGGCAACGGTTTGACTGAGCGCAAGATTATTGGCCGGCCACTGTCGCGTCCGTTCGTCGAAGCGCGGTTGGCGCGGGCTGCAGCTCCAGAAGGTCTCGAAGTCATACCATTGCCGCGCCGGAACGACGTGCGCATCGAGAAAGGCGAGCGCACGCTCGGCGGCATGCCGATACTCCGCTGCTTTGTCCTGGGCATAGAGCTCCAGCAGGAACAACGCGACCGGACCGGTTTCCGCTTTGACCACTCGCGATAGCTCGTCGTTGACCGTTCCGTCCTCGGTGAACTGCGTGGGGAACATTCCATCGGCGAGTTGCCGCCGCATCATGAATGCGGCGAGGCGACGGCATCGATCGAGAACGTGGTCGCTCCCTGGAAGCTGGGCCGCGCGCCACCGCAGGAGCCAATAGGCGGTCCAACACATGTCGTATCCCAGAAAACCGCTACGGACTCCGCTACCGGTCCCATCGCCAACACCCCACACGACGCCGGTCGTGGTCGGGACGGCAATGCATTTGAACGCGCCGTCGACCCCCGGTGCATTCACGGCCAGCGTCACGGTTTGCGTGGCCAGCGTGAGGAGATCATGTTGTCCGGTTCGCGCCGCATAGCGTCCCATGCCGTACGCCGTGCGCATGCTGTTGAACCATGCGCTGAGATAGATAGACGGCCCTGGTCCCCATCGCTTGGTCGCGACACCACCTCCGGTCGCGCCGTTGGGGAGCGGGACCGTCAACCATTCATCATGCGACTGGCGATGCCAGATGCCGTCGCGCCACTCATCCCACAATCGAAGCGCTCGATATTGCGGCGCGACGCCAGCTTGTTGTGCGGCAGCTTGTGCTTGCGCGGGACGACCGAACTGATTCCAATGAAACCGGACGACGTCGCGATATCCGTGCGCCGGCGCGGCGGAGGCGTTGGCATGGATGTAATACGCGTTTTCCGCGGCATCCGCCGCGATCCACGGCTCGGCGTTCGCATCATAGATCGAATGCGCAACGAGCGTGGCGCGCATGAAGCCGGCAGAGAGCACGGGGGTGTTGCGCGCATCGAGCGTAACCGCATGGTTGCAGCGCCGCAAGACATCTTTGGTCAAGCGTTGCAGATCCGGGACGAGCGCCAATACGGTGCGACCGGTTTGCACGTCGACGACCGGCGCTTTGTATTGTGCATCCGGTACGAACCCGCCCATGGACGCCGCGAACGACCACTCCGCCGCCGTTGGATATTGTAGATGATCGGCAAACTGCCAGAGCGAAAGCGGTTCGGAGGGCTCGAGTCGTGTGACGACGTGGATCCAAGGAGTATCGTCGATCAGACGCAGGGTGCGGGTGAGACGATGCGTTCCGACCACGCATTCTTCCACGAGGGTGCCATCGGTAAGCGAGATGCGGTGGACGGTCCCTGAAAGTGTACTCGTAGGCGTGGGACGGACGGCGATTGGGCCGACCGTCCCTCCTTGCGCTGAGGTCGCGACTTCGAACCATCGGCCATCGCGTTTGGCCTCGTAGTGTTCGAGAAGTTGTCCATCGCGGACGGTGGCGGTGACGCGGATCGCGGCGTTGGCGAGGGTGATGGGAGGGTGATCGATGAGCGGTGGCTGCGCGAGGGAGCGCAGCCATTGCGCCGACCGATTCGGGGGGAGGATCAGGAGAGTGGCGTAGGTGCTGGCCTCTTTGAGGAAGGCGCGGCGGGAGGAGGGGATACCGGAGGCGTTCATTGGTGGGTTCGGACGCATCCCACAATTGTACGACAATCAGAACGGCTCGGCTTACCACAACGCCGGGCGCGCCGATCCAGCGAAACTTTTTACACGGCGTCCGCCGTCGCCGTAAAGTTGAAATCCTGCACCGTCAACGCCGGGGCGATCACCGGCAACCTCGGCCACCGCAATTGCGCCTCCGATCGCGTCCTCGGCGCTCCGAACGCCACGCGCTCCGGCGCGCCGATCATCTCCACCTTGTTGAAGCTGAAGAACGGGGATTCAGTGAACCGGAAGTTTTTGATCGGTTTGACGATCTTCCCATCTTTGATGAAGAAGCATCCATCGCGTGTGACGCCGGTCATCAGCATCGTCAAGGGATCGACGAGCTCGATGTCGGAAAAACGGTTGACGTAGACCCCTTCTTTACAGTTCGCGATCATCTCGTCGATCGTCGCGGTCTGCGTTCCTGGCGCTGCCATCAGGCGCGCCGATCGCGGCACGTCCGCCGCGGGCAACCGGCGTGACGCCGCTCCGCCTGCATTGTAGGCGAGATTGGTGAGAATCCCTTTGTCGACCCACGTTACCGGCGCCGTTGGATATCCGACGGCGCCCCATTCCAGTCCGCCCCACTCGAAGAAGGGAGGAAATCCACCCTCAGGATCGGACGGATCGGACGAGAAAACGAGGCGTGGGTCGAAGACGCGGCGGCCGAGTTTGGTACTTCTTCCGCCGGCGTGCGTGAGATCGCTGAGCGGCGTCATACCACGCCGGGTCCGTTCCCCATCGAACGCCTCCGCCATCTGATAGATCAGCTGCGCGACCGCGGCGGGACCGAGAATCGCGGTCCGGCGCCCCGGCTCCAGCGCGACGGGGTGCCGGCTCATTTTCGACAGTTCGATCGCGCGCGCCGCCACGGTGCTTGGCGACAGCTTCGACCAGTCGCGATGCGCCGCGCCGCTCCATCCTGATGACGTGCCATCCTGCGCACGAGCGGTGACCGTGATTTCGTTGTCCGTTTCGTCGGCGAACGCGGTCAATCCTTGTTTGTACAGATAGACGACCGAGCGCGCCGCGGAGCCGACCGTCGCGGCGCCGATCAAGTCGGCGTCGTGGATCTGCTTGATGAGCGCGGGGATGACGTCGCCGCGCGCCGTGTCCATGGCGCGCGACGTCGAGTCGTACCATAGCGAGACGGGAGGGATAGGTTTCGCGTTGTACGTGAAGTGCTGTGGATCATCCGGATCGTCGGGCTCGATTTGCGACGCGGGGCGAGATGGCGGCGCCATCTGTTCGACCATGGTGAGAATGCGCTGCAACGTCCGGTCGTTGAGCTGATTCGCCATGATGGTCACCGGAAGACCGCTTCCGTATCGCGACGCAAGATAAAATCGCACGCGATCGCCGTCCTGCGTCTGCAATACGCGGTTGTTCGCCACTTTGGTGACGGCCAGCGCGACGTGTTCGACGCTCACCGTGTACCAGCGATCGCTCGCGGACAACAACTTCTGCGCGATTGCCAACATCTCGTCGCGCCCCAGCACGCGGCGCGCCGGCGGGGTCGCGTGGTTCGTGATCGTGTGATTCGTGATCGTGTGATTCGTGGTCGAGGTCACAGGAAGACCCTCCCCACCTGAATGATATCGGCGCTCGCGAGGCGTGCGGCCGGCGCGAGCACTGGTTGTACGGCCTTCGCGTACGTTTCACCACGGTAATCGGTGTGCATGCGTGATTGCACTGTGCTGGCATCTCCCATCATTGTCAGATCTTTCCAGAACGCGCGTGAACGGAACTGTACCATGCCACCCAGGAGCCGGCGGGTGATCTGTCCGTTGCGCACCTCGAACAACATGTGTGGACCGAACGACCCGCCGGAGAGTTGCTGATCCGACGAGACGCTCCATTCACTGATTCCCCGTCCCAGCAGCCCTTTGCCGAGTTGCTTCGTCATCGATTCCAACGTCGTTCCCGGAGTGCCGGGAGTAACCGTGATTTGCGACCCTGCGCCGATTGGCGAGGTCGTCGTTGCCCAAGAGACAGCGGAGCCGCGGCTCCGCACGGATTGCCCGCGCTTCGCATACCATGCGGAAAGTGCCGGCACCGTGGCGCGCGTGCCGAAGTAATCGACGACACGCCCTTTGTCGATCACGGGGAATGATTCCGCCGGGACCCCTTCGTCGTCCCACTTCACCGCACCGTAATGTGGCGCCGACCGATCGGCGGTCGCGGACAAGTGTGGCGAAAAGAGTTGTTGTCCGAGGATGTCGTCGACGGGCGCGAGGAAGCTCGTCCCCGCGCCGTCGGCGTCTTGGCCGAGCGCGCGCCCCAAGTCGAGCGCTTGGAGCAGGGTCGACGCAAACATGCCTCCGGTGATGCTCCCATCGATCACCATCTCGTATCGTCCGACGTCGGCGTCCGCTTCCGGGAGGCTGATCAGGCTGGCCGCTTCTTCGGTGGTCGTCTTGATCCGTTCCTGCAGTGCGGTGCCAAGGACAGATTCGTATCCCACACTCGCCGGTGCGATCCCGGGGACAGGGAGATGGACACCGGCGTTCCGCAACCGATGCTTCGCGCGCACTTCGATTTTCGGGGCGGAGCGCATCGTTTGTTGCGTGATGAGCGATCCTTCGCTGGACGCGAAGACGCGCGTTTCTTTCTGCCACAAGAACTGCATCGAATACACGCTACCGTCGCGAACCCGTTGCGCGGCGTCGATGAACGCGCCAAGCATCTTGCAATGGGCGTCGGGGGAAACGCTGAAGGGATCGATCTCGAAGGACGACGCCCAATCCCCTTGGACCGCGGACGCCGGCGCGAATGGTTCCGCGTCAGGCGTGAACTTCGCGATGCCGCGCGCGGTCGCGACCGCCGCGTTCGCGGCCCGGGCGATCGCGTCCGTGGTCGGCTCGACGCCATAGGCGAATCCCCAGGCGCCGCCGACGCGAACGCGGATCCCAAAGCCGTATTCGACGTACAGATCACTGTACGGTAACGGTTGGAGCTCCGGCATGCTCCAATCCATCCGCCATCGATGACTGTCGGAGACGCGGATGTCGGCGTACGCGGCGCCGGCGCTCTTCGCCGCGTCGATACCAGCGAGCGCGAGTGAGCGCAACGTGTCTGGATCGACCACAGATGGGAGTAGCGACGACACGGGGCGCTTCAACCCGAGCGGAACCATGATCGGCGCGGCCTCCGCGACGCGGCCGAGCCCGAGCGTCACCCCCGCGAGCGCGAGCGATGAGCGAGTGAGAAACTGTCTGCGAGAAGTCGGCATGAGAGGAAATGCGTTAGTGCGCCGCACGCGCCGCCTCGGCGACGAGATACTTATAGATGTTGGTGAGGCGCGTCTCGTCGAACCCGAACGAGATGTGGCGAACGATCCCTTTGCCGTCGGTCACGACGAACCAAGGGTATCCTTGAATGGGATAGGCGGCGAATGTCGGGCTCCCTTCCTGTCCGCTCCCACCGTCCGGATCGTTCCGCCGGTCGCCAACGAACAGCGCGATCGGCATCCCGTATTGCTTGCGCTCGAGATAGTAGTGCTTGAGATGCTGCGCCTCTTCTTCCGTCGTGCACGGCGTATTTCCCCATGCGCCGCCATTGCCGTCGGAGACGTACCACATCTCGACGCCGGACGGCGCGGCTTTGCGCATGCGCTCCAATTTGGGGAGTGCCGCGAGACATCCAGGGCATCCGTAGTGGCCGTATTCCGTCACACGAATGATCCCATCGCTGAACGAACGCGAGCGCGCTCCTTTCGCCGCGGTGCTCGTCGTCGCCGGCGTCGCAGTGTTCCACCAGAAGTTCGCGGTGACCGGAGGAGCCTGCTGTCCGAAATGCGACGTCATCTGCAGCACGCTGTTGAAGGCTCCCGCATTTTCGATTCCCGCCTTATACGCCAGCGAGTCCGGCGTGTCATGCGCCAGTAGCTCCGGCGGCGTCTTCGTGAATTGCATCAACCACTTGCCGATCGAGTCGATCTCGGCGCGTCCGCTGGGTTGGCCGGACAACACATCGGAGAGCTCCACGAACGTTTGCCCAATGGAGCTTGGCATTCCCAAGTACCACCACCGGCGCTGGAAGGGGATCGCGGGGACCAACGTCATCGCTTTTTTCAGATGCGCGATGACCGGGGTGTCGCTCCCGGCCAGGTAGTACGAATCGGAGATCACCTGATGCCCTTGGAATTGCTCGAAGCTCAACTCGCGTGGCATGGCGTCGAGCTTCTTCACATACGCTTCCGCGATCTGCATCCGCGCCGTATCGGTCCCTTTGGCGCCGAACGCGCTGATGGCCATGAGGAGCGTGTACGCCTGATCCCGCAACGACAACCCACGTGTCGCGAGCCGCTCGGCGAATTGGCGTTGTGCCGCCGTTTCATTGCCGGCGGCGACGTAGAGCGCCCCCATGGGATCCATCTGCAGTCCCTTGGCCGGACTTTTTTCCAGCGACACGACCCAATTCTTCGCGCGCTGCGCGATGGTCGGATCGAGCTCCGGGCTGGGTTGTAAGTCGGCGCCATCATCCCCCATGGCACCCCAAATACGTTCCCCGGTGTTACTGACCAGTCCGGTCAGCGGATAGATATAGAGGCTGCGCGCCTCTTCCGCCGCGGTGAGGGTCCGTTCCGAGCTGGGTGTCGTATCGACGCGGAGCGGAGCTTGCGCGCCCGCGGAGTGACGGGGGAATGCAAGGAAGGCGATCGTGGTGGTGATTAGTGTCCCAAATCCAACGGTCCGCGCGAATCGGGCGCGGACCGTGGACGGCGTGTGAGCATGCAACATCAGGAGTTCCGTGAACAGTCGTTGTACAGTCGTGAATGCGGGCTAGAACCGGATGCGGAGCCCGCCTTTCGTTTGGCGTCCCATGACGGCGTTGGCGCCAAAGAAGTCGTTGACATAGTGGTTCGCAACGTTCTGGATCTGCAACACGCCTTCGACGGCGTTGGTGAAGCGATGCGACGCGTTGAGATCCGCAAGGATGTACGGGTCGTTGAAGTTGATGAACGGCCACGCGACATTCGATGCGATATTGCCCGGGAGCCTGATATTCCCGTCCAGGTTGGCGAGGTAGAAGGTGCTTTCGAAGTTCCGGGCACGTCCGGTCTGACTGAGGTTGAGCGCGACCGTCGTGCGCGATAAGGCGTACGTGAAGCCGAGCGCCATGGTATGCTCGGGGAGATAGGTGAACGTGGCGCCGCGTTGATACTGCGGGTACCGGTCGAAGGGAAATTGTATCGCGTATTTCGGCGTGATGCCGAGCATGCGGCTCTTGGTCCAGCTATAGGTGAGCTTGGTCGAGAGCGGTCCTGTCGACAGCGTGCTCTGGAACTCCCACCCTTGGTTGCGAATGCTGCCGACGTTCGCGTTTTGCGATTGTGCCGCGTACGCGTATCCCTGTGCATCCTGGCTCGAGCAGGCCGTATAATAGGAAATGCCGGCCCAATCCGCGCACGTGAGTCCGTAAAAGGATGGATTCGTCATCAACGATTTGACGCTATCTCCTTTCGGCACCGTCGTGATCAAGTTGTCAACCGTCTGATTGTAGTGCGTCGCGACGACCGACAGCATTTGTCCGAGGTAGAGCTCCATTCCCACTTCGCCGCCTTGTTGGAACTCGGGGGCCAGGTCAGGATTGGCGAGCCGGCTCAAGTGCGGACCGTAGATTCGGATGAACTCTGCTTCCGTCTCGGCGCGCCCTTGCTTGAGCGACACCGCGGGTGGACGCGTCGAGCGTCCATAGCTCGCGCGGACCTTGGCGGTCACGGGTCCTGCTTCCTGGGTATACGCGATGCCATACCGCGGCGCGTAGTTCGGTTCAGCCGATTTCCCGTACGTGGGATTCCATTCCGCGCGCATGCCATACGTGAAGAACAATTGGTCGATCACGCCGAGCTGCGCTTGCACGAAGGCGCCGGTGTTGTGCCCGGGTTGGCGTTGGATGCTATAGTACGGGCTTCGCAGCGATCCCGACAACGATTGCGGCTGCAACCCGACCGACGTCGAGAGCTCGCTGCGGGCGTCGGTCCCCAGTGTCACGCTCATCTTCGAGAACGCCGACATGGAAATCGTGGCCGTCGTCGTGTAGCGGAGCGACTGGCGCGTGTTCTCGCCAAATCCATACGACAACGAAGAATCGTTGACGGTTTTGTAGGCCGGCGCGGTATAGGTCACGGTGCTCTGATCCATGTCCTGACCGAGCCCAAGCTCGTGCGACCACCACGACGTCGGTGCATAGTTGAAGGTGACGCCGAGTGTTTGGCCGTTCAGCAGCCATGAGGTTGGAGGAACGAGCCCGCTGTTGCAATCGCTGCACGGCTTGAAGAACCCCGTTTGACGATAGTACGTGACGACGTCCAAATCTTCACCGCGTTGTGAATCCTGCGACTTGGTGCGGCGGAACGAGCCGTCCGCCGAGAGGCGGCCGACCGGCGTCGCGAACTCGAGCCGGGCACCGCCGTAGGCGCTCAACACCGTGGGACGCGTGGCGGGAGACCAGCCGCCCGTGTGCGTCCACGTCGCGCCGGCGTTGTACGAGACACGCCCTTCGACATCGTTGAGCTGCGCGCTGTAGTCGTGTTCTGGCGTGAGCGAGTTGTTGTAATTGCTCTGGATGAAGCCGCTGAACAAATTCAGCGTGAGCTGCGGACGGTTCGTCGCGCCGCGCTTGGTGAAAATTTGCATGACGCCGTTGATGGCGTTCGATCCATAGATCGTCGAGGCCTGCGGCCCGGTAAGAATTTCGATCCGTTCGATCGAGCGCGGATCGATCTGGCTCAAGTAACGCGAGTCGGCGATCTCCACGCCGTCCACGTACGTCTTGATCGGGTTGGTGCTCGCGATACTTTCGTATTGCGACAGATTCGTCGCGCCGCGCGAGAACATCGTGACGTCGCCGAAATGCGAGGAGGACCCTTTGTTCTCCGCGAACACGCCTGGAACGTCGCCGCGGAAGAGCTGATCGATGTGCGTGATTCCCCGCTGCTCGATCTCCTTCGCCGTGATCACCGTGATCGCGCTCGGCACCGCCTTGAGCTCCGTTGGAATCACGGTTCCGGTCACGACGACGTTGTCGAGTGGCGTCGCTTGCGTGTCCAACGTGAACGACGTTTTTGTCGTCTCTCCATCCGTCACGGTCACCGTGACCACTTGCCGCGCATGACCGATCGCGCGCGCCGTGACGGTGTGTGTCCCTTCGCTCACACCACCGACGCGGAACGTACCGTCTTCGGCGGTCATGACTCCTTTGTTGGCTTTGTCCAAAATGATGGTCGCGCGAGCGATCGGTTGCCGAGTTTTGGCGTCAATCACCGTCCCCGTAATGATGCCGCCGGCGACGCGTCCTTCGTCGTCCGAGACGATGGCGAGCGACGGCGTCATCGTGACTTTGAGTCCCGTCCCTTCCAACGCGCGTGCGAAGGCGTCGGCCGGAAGCGCGTCGCGAACCCGCATGGTGACGCGGCTGCTCGTGGGGATTTTCTTCGCCGGAAAGTACAACGATAACCCGGCCTGCCGAGAGATCGACCGAAGCACACCTTCCAACTCGGCGTTGCGCACGTCGACCGTGACGCGCGCCGTCCGTTCGGCACCCGTGTTCTGAATTCCGACAGCGACATTCTGCGCGGTGGCGAATGCCGTGAGGCTCACCGATGCGAGTCCACACCCCAGCAGCCCTGCAGCCCACACCGACTTGACGGATTTAGCGGCCATATGCTTTCTCCAATTGAGGGGTTCGATTGCGTTGTGGTTGACCACCCGTGTCTTGCGCTGCAGCGCGGCCGGGGGACAACGTGAGGGTATCCTGCGCTTGCACGACGTGCGCGTGGAGCATCGCTCCGATCGCGTCGAGCACCTGAGTCAACGGCCACCGGTGGACCTTGACCTCGACCGACACTTTTTCACGCGCCAGGCTCGAATCGGCGACGCGAATGCGGACGCCGTAGGCGCGGCTCAATTCCGCGGCGACTTCTCGGAGCGGCACGCGATCGAAGACGAGATCACCTTGTGTCCACCCCACGTAATTCTGCACGACGACGCTATCCTGCACCGTGATGCCGGTGTCCGACAGTTGCGCCGCCATCCCTGCCGCCAAGACGACGCGAAGATCGACGGATTTCTGCCGACCGGAACCGAGCGCGACGCGGCCGTCTTCGACGACGACGTTGCCGTGGGATTCGCCGGCATATTGTCGCACGCCGAATCGTGTTCCCAAAACGCGAACGACAGCGTTCGACGTGCGCACCACGAACGGGCGATTCGCACGCGGGACGACGACGAAGTACGCTTCACCGTCGACATCGAGCGATGATGGCGTCACCGTCACTGTCGTGGCGGGACCAACCGTCATCGTCGAGCCATCTGCCAAGGTGACGGTGGCGGTCTGACCGGCGTGTGTTTGATAGCGGCGAGAGGCTGTTGGTGCTGTTGATGCGGTCGGTTCGGACGTTGTTTGATGACGCGAGATTCCGATGGCGACGACGCCAGCGAGTGCCGCCGCCATCGCACCGATGGTGACGTGTTTGGTGACACGGGTGTGGCCGCGCGGCCGTGTGCGAGCACCCCCCTGGTGGATGCCGGCCTGTGCCTGCGATCCTCCGACTGCCCGCAACACGGCCGCCGTGTAGCTCGACTCTTCGTCCCGCGACAAGGGTTGCCAGGAGTCCCGCGTTAGCTCGCAATGCAGGGCTTGGTACCATTGCCGTTCTTCAGGATATTGATCGAACGTTTGTTCTATCTTCCGTCGCTCGTCTCCAGTCGCCTCGCCTGACCAGTACCGGTCGAGCAGCGCGGGATCCAGCGCGCGGTCAGGGTCGAAATTCCCTGGGGGCGAGAGTGTGGGACGGATCGTCATGCTGGTTATACAACCCAGCACGCAGCGATCAGGCACCGTCGCGCAAAATTTCTCGGAGGTCGGCGATGGCGCGCACGACGAGGCTCTGCGCGGCGGTCGCGGAGATGCCCAGGACGTCGGCGATCTCGGCGTGGCTCAGCTCGTCGATGAGGCGAAGGCGAAGAGCGATGCGACGACGGTCAGAGAGTCGCTGTAAGGCGGCCTGGACTGTTGCGGTGTCGAGAACGCGACGTTCGGGGCTGGCGACGCTCCCTTGGGTCGTGCCGCTCGCGAGCTCGTCTTGCACCGCCGTTTGATACCGTTGGCGAACGGCGGCGGCTTTGCGGTCGTTGAGCGCGCTGTTACGGACGGCGCGGAAGACATAGGACTTGAAGGAGCGTGCGGGATCGAGGGTGCTACGACGCTCCCAGACGTGGATGAAGACGGACTGGACAATGTCCTCGGCGGCGTCGCGGGAGCCGAGGAGATGGGTGGCGAAGCGCATCGCCGAGTTCATGTAGTGGCGGACGAGCTCGGCGAATGCGGTGGTGTCACCATCGCGGAGGCGCGCGACGAGGAAGGGCTCGTGCGCGTGGGCTCCGGCGGGGAGGGGGCCGTCGAAGGACGGGTTGGGGAATGGCGACATCGCGAATGCCATGTTGCAAACATTGCGATTGGGGCCGAAGTACGCTACGGGGAATTTTCGTTCGCCCGCAACCACACCGAGACGAGGTAGACAAAATCATTGAAGGTCAATTCTGCCACTCGCAGTCTCGCCAGGCGGCACATCCAAGGGAGTTGCTGCTGGAACAGCTCATACCGGCCGACGATCACTGATCCACTGGGCATGCGAACCGTCGCATGACTTTGTAACCAGTCGCGGACTAATCCAATCGCTCGGTGAGGATCGCCTCCATGTGCCTCAGGATCCTGTCCTGCAATATCGGAACAGAACTTTTGATACCGGTATGGCTCTCGGTCTAAGACGAGACATATCTTACGACGTTGCTTGGCATCACCAAAATGCTGCGCGCCGAGGAATAGTCCCAGTTCGAGGGGCATATTGAACCTCGGTAAATGGTGGACGGCATCGAGCTCCGTCCGCGAGAGATCGTGGATCCCAAATTGACACGCATCAATCAGTCCGAGAATCTTGCGGACTCGCACCTGGCCGCCATCAAGCCGCTCTAGAGCACAGCGCGCGACGAACCCGCACTCATGGACCGCAAAAACGACCGCCTCAAAGAGGCGGCGATATTCGATGTCGAATGGACAATTGATGAAGACCGATCCTGAGAATCCGACGCCAGGGATTGCACCACGATGACGCCGGCGGGATGTTTGCCGTGACGGACGAGACCGAGAAGATGATCTAGGAATGGCGGCGTCTCGATCGTTGATTCACCCGATCGTTGCTGGATTCTCGCAGGGTGGCGTTCCGAACGGCGAGTACGGCCGCCCGGAGGATCGTGCGACGCACCGATGTTTTTCCCTGAGGCAATTGGATTCGACGGAACGGACGATTGGACGCCATACTCCCTCCTGCAAGGTACCCTTCAGTTGTTGATTCTCACGCTGATGTCCTGCAAAGATATTCCGTAACGAGATCATCTTCAACGTGAGAAATCGCACGGTTCGCTGACGCCGTCACGAATAGAACTAATCCATTAGACCGCGTCCGCCAGCGCTGAAAAATTGAAATCCTGGATCATCATTGGCGGAACGATCACAGGAAGCTTTGGCCATCGCCGTTCACGTTCCGCTTGGCTCCGTGGGGCGCCAAAAGCAACGCGTTCGGGGGTACCGATCATTTCCACTTTGTTGAAACTGAAGAACGGGGAGTCAGTGAACCGAAAATTCTTGATCGGCTTCTCGATCTTCCCATGTTTGATCAGGAAACACCCATCGCGGGTCGCGCCGGTCATCATCATTGTATGAAGGTCGAGCACCATCACATCGGAGAATCGATTGACGTAGACCCCCTCCTCGCAATTAGCTATCATCTCGGCGATGGTCGCTGTTTTCGTGCCGGGAACTGTTGTCATCCGCACGGAACTCGGAACATCTGCCGCCGGCAGACGATACAGTGCGGCATCATGCGCGTTGTACGCCAAATTCTCGAGAATCCCTCCGTCAATCCACGTGATCGGTGCCGTGGGATATCCGTAATTATAAAATTCGATCTGGTTATACAATTCGAAGAATGGCGGGAATCCACCCATGGGATCGGTGGGATCTGACAGGAGAACGAGTCGGGGATCGAAGACACGCTGCCCCATTTTGGTCGTGCGGCCCCCGACTCCGCTCCGATTGCTCAGTGGCGTTCCGCCGAGTCGAGTGTTCTCGCCATCGAATGCGGGAGCCATGGCGTAAACGAGTTGTGCAACGGCCGCCGGACCGAGAATCGCGACGCGCCGTCCAGGCTCCAATGCGACCGGATTACGGCTTCGTTCTGCAAGATCGATTGCCTGTGCCGCCACCATGTCCGGCTTGATTTGTGCCCAGTCCCGGTTCGCCATCCCACTCCACCCCGACGCTGTCCCGTCGGCAGAACGCGCCGTCACGGTCACTTCGTTGTCGGTCTCTTCCGCAAATGACGTCAAGCCTTGCTTATAGAGATACAAGACGGATCGCGCCAACGATCCAACGGTTGCTGCACCAACGAGTCCCGCACCATGCAATTGCTCGACGAGCTGAGGAATCGTTTCGCCACGCGCCATGTCCATGGCATGTATGGTCGAGTCATGCCACAGCGTAACGGGCAATAGCGGCTTCGCCGTATACTTGAAATATTGTACGTCATCCGGATCATCGGGCTCGATCTCAGCCGCCGAGCGCCTGGGCGGTGCCATGTGCGCGATGAGTGTCGTGGCCTGTCGCAAGGTTTCTGGATTGACTTGATTCAGATCGATACTGACCGGTAACCCAGTCCCGAATGTAGAGCTCAGGGAGATTTGAACGTCTTCGCCACTCTGGGTGGAGAGGGTACGGCCGTTTGTCACTTTGGTTATCGCGTGCGATATATGCTCGATCCTGATGCTGAACCAGCGGTCACTCGCCCCAAGGATCTCGTGCGCAATCGCCAACAGCGCTTCACGCGTCATGACACGACGGTCCATTACAGTGCTCTCCCGATCTGAATCACATCCATATTCGGAACGAGCACCGCGGGCGCCCACACGGGTTGTGTTGCTCTCGAGTGTGTCTCGCCGCGCCAATCCAGATGTGTGCGTGACTGTACGGTACTCGCATCGCCGCACGCGGTCACACTTCTCCAGAACGATTTCGTGCGAAATTGCAGAACTCCGCTCAGGAGGCGCCGGGTGATCTGCCCCTTCTTGACTTCGAACAACGACTGCGGATATACCGCGCCTCCGGAGAGTTGTTGGTCGGTCGAAGCGGATTGCCAGCGCCTGATGTTGCGCGCAATGATGCCATTCGACAGCTGCCTGGTCAGCGCATCCAACGACATGCCCGTAGTTCCCGACGTCATGACGAGTTGCGACGCGGCACTGACGGGTGAGGTCGTGACTGCCCATGACACAGCCGAACCATTTGATCGCAGTGGCTGGCCACGTTTGGCATACCATGCGGCAAGAGCTGATACGTTGGAGCGTGTGGTGAAGTAATCGACGACGCAACCACGCTGGATCACGGGGAATGATTCTGTTGCCACCCCTTCATCATCCCATTTGGCCGCTCCAAAATGCGGCACCGACCGATCGGCAACGACGGTGAGTTGCGGAGAGAACAGCGACTGCCCCAACACCTGCTCTGTGGGAGCCAGAAAGCTGGTACCGTCGCCGTCGGCATTTAGACCGAGTGCTCGACCTAGATCGAGCGCCTGCGCGAGCGTCGCACCCAACACTTCGCCCACAATCGTTCCGTCGAGCACTGCCTCGTACCGTCCCACATTGGCTTCGGCCTCTGGGATACTGACGAGTCGTGCCGCTTCCTCTGCTGTGACTTTGATACGTTCTTGGAGCACGGGTTCGAGAAGTCGTTCAAAGCCGCCACTCCCGGGCTCCATACCGACGACGGGCAACGAGACACCGTTGACCCGGAGCGCGTGTCCGGCGCTCACGGAGAGCGTTAGAGAGGATCGCATCGTCTGCTGCGTCAGCAAGGTTCCTTCGCTCGACGCAAAGACTCGTGCTTCTCGGGTCCAGATGGATTCGAGGATGTCGAGTGAACAATTCTCCACGTGCCGTGCCGCGTCGCTATAGGCGCCGAGTACCTTGACGTGCTCGTCGGGTGAGATGGCGAAAGGATCGATTTCAACCGGAGTCGCCCACTCACCCCGCAGCACCGGTGCGGGCGCGAAATCCGACGTCGGTGATATGATCTTCGTCATACCACGGGCGGTATCGACAGCCGTACGTGCCGCGTGTGCGATGCCGTCAATGGTTGGATCCACGCCAAACGCAAAGCTCCAAATACCTTTGACACGGACACGAACTCCGTACCCATAGTGCAGCCGAACGAGACTCACTGGATAGGGTTGTATTTCAGGCAGATCCCAATCCATGCGGAGCTGGCGCATATCCGCAACCCGAACATCAGTGTATTCAGCACCCGCGTGTTGCGCGGCATCGACGGCAGCACGCGCGAGTATGCGGAGGTGCTCCGGATCGACCAAATCGGGGAGTATTGTGGCGACTGGCGTACGGGATCGTACAGGAATACGTACGATCCTGTGCATGGAAAGCGCATGGGCATTGCGACTCAACCCGAGTCCTACCCCAGCGATCGCGAGTGAGGATGTCCCGAGGAAGGCTCGCCGAGAGAGAGGTGCCATAGGAGAAACGGCGGTAGTAGTGCTACAGTAGGAGAACTACGGTGCTGGGGCCGTGGCGTTCGTCGACAGCGTTGGGTGCTTTGCTTCCGCCAGGAGATAATTGACGGCGTTCGAGAGGAGCGTCTCATCAAAGCCTAATGAGACGTGCCGGACGATTCCGTGTCCGTCCGTGACGACGAAAGTCGGAGTTGCCTCGATCGGGTACGCGGCGAATGTCGGACTCTTACCTTGTAGTGATCCACCATCGGGATCATCATGCCGACCGCCTATATAAAGAGCGATAGACAGCCCATACTTCTTGCGTTCGAGATAGTAATGTTTGAGATGTTGCGCCTCTTCGTCGGGGGTGCATGGGGTCGTTCCCCAGACACCGCCATTACTCCCCGAAACAAACCACGTTTCGACACCGGCTGGCACGATCGCTCGCAAACGCTCCATTTTAGGGAGTGCCAATAAGCACGGGATACATTCATACTCCCCCAACTCCATAACTCGGATGATGCCGTCGTCGAGCGCTTTGATTTTCGCGCCGGTCGCGGCAGTGCTCGATGCTGTCGGGATCGTGGTGTTCCACCAGTAGTTCGCGATGATCGGAGGGGCGGGACGGCCAAAGTGCGCCGTCATCTGCAAGACGTTCTTGAAATCACTCACGTCTCTCCGCTCCTTTTTGTGCACGAGTGAATCTCTCGTGTCTTGCGCAAGGAGCTCGGGAGGCGCTTTCGTATAAGCGGACAACCATGTGCCCACCGAATCAATCGTCGCACGTCCCTGCGGTTGCCCCGACATCACATCGGCGAACGTCAGAAATGCCCCGCCGATCGGCGCTCCGACAAACCATACACGATCAGCAAACGGGATGCTCGGCACGAGAGCGAACGCCATGCGCAGGTGCGTCACGGTCTCGGCGCCGTTTCCCGATCGATAATATGTGTCCGCCAACGCAAAGTGTCCCGCGATTTTTTCGAGCGACACGCGATTTGGCAACGCATCGAGCTGGCTCATGTAATCGAGCGCCGCGCGCATTCGGGCGGTGTTACTCGCTTTGGCCCCAAAGACCGTTACGGCGAGACACAATGTATAAGCCCGGTCTCCTATCGACAGCCCTGGCGTGGCGAGCCGGGCGGCGAACTGTTGTTTTGCCACCGCATCTCGCTCGGCGGCGACGAATAGCCGTCCCGCAGGATCGAGCTGAAGTCCATGCACTTGTGCCGTATCGAGTGAGGCCGCCCACGTTTTTGCCCGTTCTTCAATGAGCGTATCCAAGCGAACATCGGGCGGCCCTTCGATGAGCCCCCGTTCTCCCACATCGCGCTCGGTTCCGGAGATGCGCTGCCGCCCATCGTCGCTGATGAGCCCAATGACCCGATACAGATTGAGCCCACGCGCCTTGGCCGCGGCGGTCATTGCCCCTGGTGTGATCGCGTTATTTTTCGCGCCAGAGGTATCGTGACTTTGCGACGTTTCCAGGCTTTGCGCGGATATCGTATGCCCGAGACTCATGATGCAAAGGCAGCTCCCAAACAATGCAACGCGGGAACTCACGACGGAACGACTCACGGCAATCCATCTCGACGACCACATTCCGATCACCGAATCCGGAATCCAATTTTTGTCTGGCGGCCCATGACCGCGCTGCCACCATCGAGATCGTTCACGTAGAGATTCGAGAGGTTCTGGACTTGCAGCACCCCCTCGACCCGAGCCGAAAGGCGATGCGTGGCATTCAGATCGGTCAATGCGTAACTCCGATTGAAGCTGATATAACTCCACTGAGGCGCGCTGACATTCAAATTGTTCGCCCGTAACCGAATCGAGCTCGCCAAATTTTGATAGAAAAATACATTATCCGTGTTTCGGAGCCGCCCGGTGCCGTTCACGCTGAGTGAAATCGTCGTACGAGATTGTGTATACGTCATGCCAAGCGCCCACGTATGCTCCGGCAAAAAGTTGAAGGTTGCGCCCGTTTGATACTGTGGATAGAGGCCCGGTGGAAATTGCGCGCGATATTTCTCCGCGATACCGATGACTCGGCTTTTGGTCCAGCTATATGTCCCCTTCGTCGTCAATGGACCGGTACTCATGGTCCCTTGGAGCTCCCATCCTTGGTTCCTCAAGCTCCCGACATTGGCGTTTTGGGTGACGAGTGTGTACGCATACCCGTTGGCATCGGAGCTATTGCAAAAGTATGTGCTCCCGAAGGAAAGAAAGTCCGCGCACGACATTCCGTACCAGGTTGGGTTGGGAAGAAGCGACTTCACACTATCTACGGCGGGAAGATTGGCAATCAACCCGTCGACCGTTTGGACATACCGCGTGACGACGAGAGACGCTCGCTGACCGAGATAGAGCTCGAGCCCTCCTTCCCGTCCCTCTTGGTATTCTGGACCGAGCGTCGGATTTGCGAGTTGCCGATCGTACGTTCCGTAGACATCCACGAAGTTGGGATACACCATTTGTCGTGACAAGCGCGCCGTTGCTGAGGGCGGCCGCGTTGCTCGGCCGTAGCTTCCCCGGATCTTCGCCGTGATGGGCCCGAGATCCGTGGTGTACGCGACACCGTACCGCGGCGCGAGGTTTGGCTCCGCGTCTTTTCCGTAATTTGGGTTCCACTCCGCGCGCAATCCATAGGTGAAGAACAGTTGATCTCGCACCCCGAGCTGCGCTTGGATGAAGCTCCCGGTATTGTGCGACGGGAGGCGTTCCAGAGAATTACAACTATATCCATTGGCAACGCATGGATCTTGTAATGTGCCGGTGAACCGCGTTCCTTGGGCCGTCGTGGTCGTTGTCAGACTTTGCCACTCATCGGCTCCCACGGTCACGGTCGCCTGGGCGAATGTCGTCACCGGAACTCGCAGCGTCGACGTGTACCGCAGGGAGCGGCGATCGGTCTGTGTTTGATCGAACGTCAATAGTGTATCGCCCGGGTTGGCGTATTCGGCCACAGTCCCCTGGGACGTCACATTGTCCACATCTTGACCGAGCTCGAACTCGTGTGACCACCACGACGTTGGTGCGTACTGGAACGTGAGGCCAATGGTCCGTCCGTTCAGTGTGTACGTCGTAGGATTCCCGAAGCCCAAGTACACTTGACCCTCGGGCTTGTACCAGCCGTTTGCCGCGTAGCTTGCGGCAAGCCCATCCGCTCCAGTCTGCCGAAAATCCTGCGTATTATTTTGCTGGAGGGTGACATCGGCCGCGCGCCGAGCGGCGTCGGGAGCTCGAGCCGCGCGCCCCCAGCGTCGTTCAAGCGCGTCATCTTCGTGTTTGGGGACCAGGCTCCCAGGTGATTCCACGTGCTGTTGACGTTGTACGATATGCGTCGCTCGACGCCGCTGAGCTGTGCACTATACAAATGTTGTGGTGTCAGTGCACTACTGACACTATTCTGGACCCATCCACCCAGCAGATTGAGCGTCAACTGTGGGGCGGCGGTTGTTCCTCGCTTCGTAAATACCTGCATCACACCATTGATGGCATTGGAGCCGTAGATCGTACTCGCTTGGGGCCCGGTCAGAATCTCGATGCGCTCGATCGTTCGTGGATCGATTTGGGAGAGATATTCAGGATCGGCCAGCTCCACACCGTCGACATACGTCTTGATGGGATTCGTGCTCGCCAGGTTGTACCCGGCTCCGTAGGGCAACCTCGTCGCGCCACGCGAAAACATGGTGACGGCCCCCAGTGGTGCAAACGTCCCGTGGTTTTGCGCAAACAGGCCAGGGACGTCGCCCCGGAAGAGTTGATCGATATGCGTGATGCCGCGTTGCTCGATGTCCTTGGCGGTAATGACGGTCATCGCGTTCGGCACCGCCTTGAGCTCTGTTGGTATTACAGTTCCAGTCACGATGACTTGGTCGAGCGCCGAGACACTTGGGTCCAGCGCGAAATCCGTGGTGGTCGTCTCCCCATCGACGACGACCACCGTCTTGACTGCTTTCACGTACCCCAACACTCGTGCGTTGAGAACATACTTCCCCGGGCCTACATTGGGGATCCGAAAGCTCCCGTCATCCCTGGTCGTCGTCGTCCGGTTCGCGGCGTCCACCACCAATGTTACCGTGACACCGCGAAGTCCCTGTTTACTCTTCGCGTCGATGACCTTTCCCACAATGATCCCCTGCACAACGGACGCTGGCGTCGCATCGTTCACGCGAATCGCGATCATCTCGGACGTGATCGGCACTGCCTCCAAACCAGTCCCGCCCAACACTCGATCGAGCGCGACGCCGACTGGAAGGTTCTTCACGTGCAGTGTCACCGATGTCCGGACGGCATCGACATCTTGCCCTTGATACGACATGCGAATTTTCGTACCTCGGCCGATGGCGTCGATCGCGCTACGAAGTGACACCCCATCGAGATCGATCGTCACCGGGCGTCGAAACACTTCAGGTGCCTTGTCATTCCGTTCCACGTCCACGGCGACACCTTGCACTGGACGTTGTGCCTGCAACCGTGCCTGCACGAGTCCACTCGGTCCGTAGATCATGGCTCCGGCCAATAGATACTGACGCCACGTCAGGGTCATTTCCCTACCTCCAAGGAAGATTTCAACCAGTCGCTTCGCGTGCGAATACGCGGAGCGTGTTCGTTAGATGTCTGCGAGCTCCGCCGTGGACTGAGCACGACCACTCGGCCGTCGAATGTCATCGAGACATTCAGGACGACTTGCAAGGTCAGCAACATCTCCTGAGCATCGGAGACCTTGAACGTCGCTGATAGATTCCGGCTAGCGAGTGTTGGATCATTCAACCGAAATTCGTAGCCGTACCATCGCCCCACTTCAGTCAACACGGTAGGGATAGGGGTATCCTTGAAAATCAGGCGCCCTTCGGGCCATTCGACATGCGTGCCAGCCCCGTCTTGAGCGACGAGGACGGCGGTGGAGTCCGTCACGCTCGCTGCGGTTCCAGCATTCACGCGTACGGACGCACGAGTTCCCTCGGTGCTCACTCTTCCTGAAACGACAGACACTCGTGTCGTTTCTTCTCCTGTATATCGGCGCACGGCGAACGAGGTTCCGAGCACCCGTGTCGTAATGGCTCCCGTCCGTACGAGAAATGGGTGCTCCGCGTGCGCGTGAACTTCGAAGAACGCCTCACCGGTCAACGCGATTGTTCGCGCCGATTTGTCATACCCTCGCGCTATGGAGAGCCGGGACTGCGGCGCGAGCATGATCCGAGTTCCGTCGCGAAGTAGCACTGTCGCTCGTTGAGCGGTTCCCGTTGTATAGGTTCTTGCAGGAGAGCCGTTCCAGTGCGTACTGATTCCAGCAACGATGAACAGTCCTACCAAAGCAAGAGAAATTCCTCCGCCGAGTATCCAACGTGATGTTGGCGATTTTGCGACGCGCGGTTTGATCCGAGTCGTTGGCTGGGACGCGGCTCGAGAATCATTCGCGTCGAATCTATTGGCGACCTCATGCTCCAGACGGAGCCGACGGACGTGCAGCGTCGCCAATGAGGCATCGACTGAGGGGCGCGGGATGATGTCATCTCCCTGAAACGCGGCGCGAAGCCCAGCGATTCTGCCTCGCAAGGACGGAGACGCCTGCAGTGTATTACGTACGTGCTCGGCGTCCTCACCAGATAACGTCCCGAGGAGATACTGGATGACGAGCTCATCCGGCGGCGGTTGAGGAGGTGATTGCATGGGGGTCTCACTATACTGGACAATCCAATCCATGCGACGTTAACCACCGCGTTCTACGCCGGGAGCCCCACCCCCTGGAGACGCTACGCGCACTACATCACCCGCGCAGCTCCGCCAGAATTTTCTGTAGCTTTTTCTGTGCCCGCGCGACCACCTTGAACGCCCCGACTTTGGACATGGAGAGGACCGCCCCGATCCGCTCGAAGGGCCATTCCTCCTCCCATCGGAGAAAGGCGGCAGTTCGTTCCTCCTCGGTCAGCGCCGAAAGCGCTCGCCGGTACGCCCGTACGAATTCGTCCCGCTCGACAGCGACGTCCGTTGGTGTCGTCGGCTCACCCATGGCAGGTATCGGACGTGCCGCTTGCGTGACGACGTCCTCGAGCATGGTGACGACGTTGCCATGTTTTCGAAGGTTCTGCGCGGCATTTCGGACGGACGCGGAGAGATAGACGCGCACATCACCGCTGATGTGCAGCGTGGTGCGTCCGACCCAGAGGCGGAGAAACACATCCTGCACGATCTCTTCCGCCGTATCACCCGAATGTGTCTGGAGGACCGCGATACTCCATAAAACCGGGAACAACGACCGATATAGCGTGTCGAAGGCCGTTACGTCTCCTTCGCGAAGCCGTGCGATGAGCTCTGATGCGAGAACGCCTCCGATGAGCTCCGACGCCGGAACGGCTGGCGATTCGCGTCGGAGGTTCGCCTGACGGGGGCGTCGGTGAGCAGGGGCCGGCTTCTTGGACGAAGACTCCTCTGGGGCGCAGACGAATGTCGGAAGCGTCGTAAAGACCGACGACCAGGGCGCGGCGAGGAGCGGTTCCATCGCTCACAGCATTCACCTTTTTTCGGGGCAAGTCAACAGTCGATTTTTTCGGCCGATTTTTCCCGAAGGCAGCAGCTGATTGGCAAATTTGACAGAATGGCTGCTTCTATAAAACCTCTTGAATCAAATGACTGAGCTCCGCCTCATCCTCGGGCCGAACCCAGCCGACATAGCGAATGGTTCCGCGTTTGTCGATGAGATAACATGGCAACGGATGGCCAAATGGCGTATGCTCGTCCTGCGGCTGATAGGCCTCTTCATTCGGATTGGAATTGATCTGAATGTGTCCATCGCCTCGGGGCCGAAATCCGATGTCGGTTTTCCAAATTGCCACTGTGACGGGAAGATTCAAGAAATTCATGTAGTAGTCGCCGATCTTCGACATTTCACTATCCGCCGAAATCAGCACATCGCGATAATATCCCTCGGTTCTCGTAACGAGGGTAATATCGAGCCCTCGCGCAGTATATTGGGCCGCGAGCCGGCGCAGGACGGCATAGCCTAGGTAGGATTTGTTCCCGGACGACGCAAACCCGAATATGAGAAGTGTTGGTCTACCCGGCGCTGGATGAACGGTCCCCTTCCCTGCAACGTTCAGCCATTGGGTTGCACGAATAGAAGGTGCGGACTGGCCAACGGGGGTATACAACGGCATCAAGTACTTGATGAGATTCGCCGCATATGGCCGAAGCGTCGTCAGATCCTGATGCGCCTCGTTCAAGAGAGTGACGGCCCCAGCACCATCCCCTTTTCGAACGTCTAGGTCTGCCATGGCTTTATAGATCCAAACGCCATCGATAGCCGCATCTTTGCGCGCATCACCGGCGAGCGCATGCCAAGCAGTCATGGCTGCTCTGAGCTCTTGGTCTTGCAAGGAGGCGCTGTCCCGCATGCGGGCGGCAGTGGCGACGACCGTATGGGCTTTCATACGCTCGTACGCTGCACCAACTCCCAATGCATCCAACTCGCTTTCATACGCGACTGCGCGCGAGAATCGTGAACGCGTCGCGACAACATATGTAGCGGCAATTTGATAGAGTGTCCACGCTTTCACCGGCGTTGCGGCGGTTCGGACCGAGTTGGCGAGCGTCGCGAACGCGGAGTCTGCTTGTGAATCTTGCCCTGCGGCCAGATACGCGTCGCCCAACCGCAGCAAGTCCGCGGAGCGCGCCGTCAGGGAAACGGCGGCAAGGCACGACCGAACCGCATCAATGGTCCGGGGCTGTAGCCATCGACTCGTATACGACACACTGATGGTATCTGGCCGTTTATTGCGCCAAAACCGATCCTCGTTCCACCGGACTGTCGCCGCACATTCCCCGGGTTTCATATACTCGGCGAACCGGACAGGCGCGGGAGTTGCCATTGCCGCTGTTCCCAACTCGGTACTGGATTGCGCACCGGGGTGCTGCGCGCTCGCGCTGGAGGACGATGCGATGAGACAGAGCAACAACCACGTCGTCGTACAATTGCCGGCGCGCTTGTTTCGACTTTTTCGCCGAACATCAAACGGCATCAGCGAGGCCCGCGAGGTTGAAATCATCCACTCTGAGTGGGGGAACGACGCAGGCGTATCCCGGAGTAAAGACACGCTGAGACACACCGACATCGAGCAATTGGTTGAGCGCGAACAATGGCGACTCCGCAAATCGCAGATTCTTGACCGGCTTACTGATCTTTCCGTGCTCGATGAGCCAGGTACCATCTCGCGTATACCCACTACAAAGTACGCTGTCGAAATCCACAAGCTGTACGCCGTGCAACCGGGTGATGAGAATTCCACGATCGGTCTTGGCAATCATCTTCTCGACGGGGACCGTTGGAACATCCGGAGCTGCCTGCAGCCGGTATGATTGAGAATTCAATAGCGCCGACGGACGGTGCAGCGCGGACAGCGCGTACTCTCGATAGTACCAAAGCTCTGTGAGAATTCCCCGATCGATCCAAATCACCGGAGTGTATGGCGTGCCAGTATACCGTTCGAAGGGAATAAAACCACCGTCAGGATCCATCGGATCCGCACGCAACGTCAGGCGTCGGTCGATGACCTGCTCCGTAATCTTTGTCGTTCCCGGCGTCTTTCCCACAAATGGCCCTATCCGTCCGACCTCGGGCGTCGCTCGATCCAGCATCTCAGCGATGAAGGGGCTGAGCAGATCGGCAACCGCCTGTGGCTCCAGGATGACCGTGTATCGCCCCGGTTCAACCGCCGACGGGTTCCGCATGGTGAGGCACTTCTCCAGAGCCCGGGCGGCCAATGCCGCTGGATCGATCTTCTCCAACGCGTAGTGATTGACCCCAGCCCATCCCGAAGCCGTTCCTTTGACGTCGCGGACCGTCATCGAACATTCGACATTCGTGACCGGATAGTAGCGAAACATCCCATCGGTCGACATGACGGCGTGTCCTTCAGCCGCGATTCGCAATGCTCCCGCGGTCAGCAAACCAGCTTCGGCCGCGGGGAGCATCAACTGCTCAGCCAATTTTGTTCGCGCCTCTGGCGTGAGCGCGTACGTCGGCGCACTCCACAAGTCAGGGGTGAGAGACGGCTCATCGATCAACTGATCGCGAATATGCTCCGGCGGTTCCCTCTGCATCGCCAATGTCGCTTCAGCATCGGCCACCACCTGGCGAAGTCCCTCATCATCGAGACGCATCGTACGCGCATAGCCAGCCGCGCCATTTCTCGATCGGGACATCGATAATTCGACTACCTGTAGATCTTCCGCAACATTGAACCGGCTACGCGCCCATTGGGTTGTCCCGCTCCACCGACTCACGATATCGATGCTCGTGTCCCCCCCACCGTTCGTCATCTTGACGATCTTGTCGAACAACAGCTGGCAATCGTTACGAGAAAAAAATGTCGGTGTCATCCCTTTACATTGTAAACAAATTGGTGACTGCAACACCGGTCACCTTGGCCGGTGGGGATGAGACCGTATGAATAGCTCGGTCGAGCTCGCTGTCACGATATCGCTCGAAACCAAAGGTACGAACACTGCGCGGCCCACCGATGGCGACGAGGTTTCGCCAGAATTCCGGGCTTCGGTATAGAAACTTCGTCCGATCGAAATCTACCGTACCAGTGAATTTCCCATTGGTTATCTCATAAATGACTTGGCCGGCTCCCCACCCATTGAGTCCCTGTTGATCAATCGCGCCTCCAGCCCACCCAATGATTGCCAATCCCTTTTTTGTACTCTGCACGAGGTTTTCGAACGAGAGATCGTGTTGTCCGGGTTCGAGTATGACGTTCGGGCTGACTTGCTGTACTGGTGCTGGGACACCATATCTTCCAGCACATCCGTTTGATCGGACGGAATGTCCAATCTTCTCATAGGAGGAGGATAACCACGCCGCGCCTTCACGAGTCGTCTGAAAGTCGGTCAGGATTCCGTCTTTCACCAAGGTCACATCTTGTGGGACCACACCTTCATCGTCCCACTGTACGGTAGCAGCGCCGGCCGGCATCGAGCGATTGGCTTTGACATTCAATAAAGGAGAGCCCATCTTGAACGTTCCGAGCATTGCGAGTGGATCGCCGAGATAGCTCGTTCCAACACCGTTGGCTTCGTATCCCAGCGCGCGATCCAGCTGTGTCGCAACCCCAATGGAGTCGGTGAGTATTTCCGCCATGGACCGAGCGTCGAACACGACATCATACCGCCCAACGTCAATCGGTTTGGCGCGCTGGGCACTACGGGCTTCATCGATCATTCGTGCCATCTCGTCCTGAAACGGCGCATTTCGAACGTACTCCCACCCAGCGCCAGCCGCGGAAAAGAAATCGGCGCTTCGCCATGCGGGGTGCTCGGTAACCCAGTCTCTCTCGACGCTCAAGCTGAACGTCCCTTTCGTCGTGAATAACATTTGCGTCACGTACGAGCCCGTGCTCGACGCGAATATGCGCTGCTCTTTCATGAACTGGACCGCGAGCTCCGCGCGATCAACGTGACGCTGGCGTCCGAGGAGATCCATCAACGCGATCCCGTAATCCGCTTTTTCCTCAGGCGAAACCTGAAATGGATCGATACCGATTGGAGTTGTCCACTCCCCGGTCACGACAGGAGCAGGCGCAAGCTCGGTGACACGACGCAACGTTTGCATCGCCACCCCACTCGTCACGGTTTTCGCCTGGCCCGCGGCGCTCCGCCCAAGGCCAGCAGCAGCGTCGAGCGTGAGCATTCCCCCAGCGCCGGCGACACCCCACATCCCGTCGACGAGCGCACGCACCGTGATGCCAAGCTTCGTCAACCAGGATGGCAACGGATACGACGCATGCTGATCCCGCCACGTAAATTCTTCCCAATCTTCCCGCCGGATATATCGCACGTGAGCGTCCGCATAACTCGCCCCGTAATCTGTCGCCGCCGTCACGGCAGCTTCGAGCAGGATTTTCAGATTGGCGACATCGATCTCGACAGGAGCAATTGCATCACGATGCAATTGCGGTGAAACCGCCCCCCATCCCTTCCGAATGGGAATCATCGTCGCAAACGCCAATGCGCCAGTTTGGAGAAACGTCCGGCGTGTTACGTCAGTTGTGTTCATGCACCAGCTCAGGCGTCGAATCAAAAATGTAGCCGTGCACCAATCTTGGTCTGTCTCCCAATGCTGGCATACGTGCCATCGTATTCATTGCGATACGAGTTCCCAACATTCTGAATTTGCAACAGCCCCTCGACGGCCGACGATACCTGTTGCGTCACGTTCAGGTCACCAGTCGCATATCCGGCAAGCCCCTGCGGCGTGATGGCAAGCTGTCCCGGACCGCCAATATTGGGACATTGTTGAATCATGAGTCGATTCCATCGTGAGCACATGAGCGCGTCTCCCACCGCGGAGCCGGTATTATTACCGCCTCCCGCTCCCCGATAAAAGATGTACGTATTTGCTTGTCCTTGAAGATTGAAATCGATCGTGGTCCGCTGAATGCCATAACGGAAATCCACGGCATAGGTATGTTCAGGGAACCGCATGAACGCCTGTCCGGGAACGACGCGAGCGACTTCCCGATATGCCGGGGTGACATCGATGACTCGGCTAGTCGTCCAGCTATACGTCCCTTTGGCGGTGAATGGTCCAACGTTTACAGTGCCTTGCAATTCCCATCCCTGGTTCCGAATATCCCCGAGATTGATTGTTTCTTGCGGCGCCCAATAGACGTAGCCATCATGATTGACATCGAATCCATAGGGGTTGTAAACACTAGCCGGTTGCAACGACCGGATACTATCGGTGTACATCGTCACTTGATAAATCAGGTTGTCCACGGTTTGATTGTACCGTGTCACCAATAACGAAGCGCGGTTCCCCCAGTAGAGATCCATCCCTCCTTCAAATCCCTTTTGCTGCTCTGGCACCAACGAAGGATTGGGCAACTGATACAGTAACTTCGAACCGAAATAATTCGTGATGACGTCGCACGTGTATGGGTCGAACTCGCAATACGGGAGTTTTCCCGCGAGCCCCGCTTCCGGCGGACGAGTCGAATGCCCATACGTCGCACGCAGCTTCGCGGTGAACGCCCCGGCATTGTGTGCCAGTGTGACACCATATCGCGGGACGACATTCGGGTTGACGTCTGTTCCGTAGGTCGGATTCCAATCGGCCCGAAGACCATAGGTCAGAAAGAGCGCGTCCCATGCTCCAAGCTGTCCTTGCACGAACATGCCACTCGCATGGGCTGGCGTTCGGTTCAGTGAAAATGTCGTACTATTCAACCCACTCCCGGTCGTGGCTTGCGGATAACCCAACATCGACGTCGCCAATGTTTGGTAACTATCTCCACCACCAGTGAGGACGAGATTGGCAACAGCCGCGACGGGAATGCGTACCGTCGTATTGAAGGCAAGATTGGTTTTGTTCGTCGCCGATTGCGATAAGGAAACGCTCGTATCGAACGGCGAGCTATACTGCGGTGCGCGCGAGATCGTCTGGGCCGAGCTCTCATCAGTCCCGAGCGTTCCGGTACCGGACCACCAGGAGGTCGGAGCATACGTCAGCGTGATCCCGAAGGATTGTCCCGAGCTGCGATAGTTTGTCGGAGTCATCACGGAGATACCGTTGGACAAGAACCCTGTATCGAAAGTTCCATTGGCCACATAGGCGATCTTCGCCTGACTCGATGCCCCAGTCGCATAATTGATGCTGAGCACATGCCGAAAACTGACATCGGCCGTAATCGGCCCTCCTTGCACTCGTGCCCCACCGAAACCGCTGGCAGTCGATGTTCGAATCGCCGGACTCCATGGTCCAATGTGCACCCATGACGCGCCAGCATTATACGACACGACACCACTGGTTTGCGACACCTGTGCCGAATAATCATGCTGTGGGGTCATGGCCGAACTGTAGTTGTTTTGGATGAACCCACTTTGTAGGGTCGCGGTGAGTTGCGGCCTACCCGTGGCATTCGTGCCGTGCTTGGTGAAGACCTGCATGACTCCCATGATGGCATTCGAGCCATAGATGGTGGATGCTTGCGGCCCAGTGAGGATTTCGATCCGGTCAATATTTCGTGGATCGATGAGCCCTAAATAACTCGGATCGGCGAGCTCGATGCCATCCACATATGTTTTGAGTGCCGTCGTGGTCTGCCTCGTGATTCCCCCCAGTGAATTGGCCCCTCGCGACACCATCCGTACGACGCCTGGCTGTTGTGCGTTTGATCCTTGATTCAGCTCCCACACCCCCGGAACGTCTCCCCGGAAGAGCTGGTCGATATGGGTGATTCCACGCTCTTGGAGCTCCTTTCCAGTAATCACCGTGATGGCGTTCGAAATTGCCTTGAGCTCGGTCGGGATGACCGTTCCGGTCACCACGACTTCCTCCAACGCATTGACGCTCTGCTCCAGCATGATCGAGACCGTCGTTTGCTCTCCATCGGTTACGGTCACCGATTGTGTGCGTTTCCCGTACGTCAGCTGGCGCACGTGCAACACGTGCATCCCGGCCGCCACACCCGACAGCCGAAAGGTGCCGTGCTCGTCGGTGGTCACGCCTCCTTTCGCATCATCGAGCTGTACATGCACCCCCTTCAATGGCCGTTTGGTCTTCGCGTCGATGACATTGCCGGTAATACTTCCATCCCTCGCTTCACCTCCAGTCTGCCCATTGTCCCCAGCCACCACTGCGAGATGATCCCCCGGCAATGGTTGGAGTTGGAGTCCTGTCCCGTCGAGAATGCGCGTGAATGCCGCGCCAAGCGAGATCGACGTGGCGTGCAGCGTAATTCGTTTCTCGGATGCCGTAACGTCGCGAACCCGGTACTGAACTTCCACACGAGCACTCTTGGCGAGCGCATCGATCGCGTTGCGTAACGACACGCCTCGCACGTCGATCGCGATGGTGCGCGCCAACAGCGCATCGAGGTGCTCCGCTGGGATCGTGGTGATCGGCGTCTCGGTAGCAACACGCTGCGCGGAAATAGTCCGCTGTGCGAGGAGACCGCACACCACACCCATCATCAACATGCGCCACGGACTCATCATACGATTCATCGTCCCACCTCGATTGAGTGTCTGGATCCATCGGAAGGGGGTCCCCAAGGTTTTCCCCGGGGAGCCGCATACGCCGGCGTGGCGGGGTGCAATGTGACCACATTCCCATCGAACGTCATGCGTACCTTGAGCAATGTTTTGAGCGCGACCAAGGCATCGGCACGATCGGTGTAGTCGAACGTGGCCGTCACGAGGTCCTTCCCCATTGTGCTGTCTTGCAGTTGGAATTGGAAACCATACCACAGCCCGACCGTAGACAAGACCTCATCTACCGTCGCGTCGTGGAAGCGAAGGTGGCCGCTCACCCACGCCGTGAAGCGTTCGGGATGTACCTCGGTCTGTACCGTTGTCGTCGAATCGCGCGCGACGCCGACGATGCCCGGGGTGAGCACGGTCATCGCGTGGACACCGAATGCCACGCGTCCCGAGACGACCGCCACCCGAACGCGGTGTGTCCGATCATCATGCAACACGTCGAATGTCGTGCCGAGTACGCGAGTCGTCGTGGCTCCCGTCATGACGAGAAATGGGGCACGAGACGTAGCGTTGACCACGAACAACCCTTCACCCACGAGCGTGACCGTCCGATGCATACGTCCGAATGACGGCGCTACAGTGAGCACACTGTGCGGTGCCAGTGTGACTCGACTCCCATCGGCCAGCAAGACAGTGGTCGGAGTGGAGGCCAGAGCGCGGTACTGATGTGTCGTATCCGTCGTCCGCCCCAGCCAGGGACGAAATACGAGTCCCCACAGAGTCGCCACGCCCAGGGCCGTTGCACCAATCCCGGCCCAACGACGCCATGATGGCATGCGATGAAACAGCCGACGAGAGTGGGATTTCACGAGAGAAACGTCCGTGGTGCGCGCACCGCGACTCGCTCCTTCCGTCCGTGCCCGCGCCGCCCGTTCGTACAATTCGGCATGCGAACGGCGTACGATCGACGGTGCGGGCGCGGAGAGGACGAACGCCTCCCGAAGCAGCCTCAACGCGTCATGTGCCTCGGGATATGTCGCTGCCCACGCGCGGAGAGCGGCCAGGTCGTTCTCCGTGGTGGTCCCGGCCAACACGCGGTCGGCGATAGCCCATCCAAGGGCATCGATAGCGTCGGGATTCAGTAGTGGGTGCTCGGTCACGTCATGAAGACAATCGACCGCGCCAAATCTTTTATCGGGTCGAGTCGGAGAAGCAAGCGCTGAGGAATCTTCGCCTTATGACTCTTTCAGCAGTCGTTCAATGATAGCGGTCAGATGGGTCTCGAAGTCATCACTGTGTCCCGTCTGCATGTACCGAATCCGACCGTGCCGGTCGAACACGTAATAGGTCGGGAAGCCATTGACACCCCACGGCGCGAAGATCGTGGGATTATCCCCGTGCGGATTCTTGTCGAGGAACGCGATCGGGAACGCAATCGAGTCGCCTTGCACCCACACGCGTTTCGCATCGGCCACTTCCGCGTCGGGATCGGGAAAATCCGTGTTGTAGCCCAGGAAGGTGACCAACAGCAATTGCAGCCCGCGCGCGCGATACTGCGCATCCAGCCGCCGCAGCGTTGGATAGCCCAAGCGGCACCCAGGGCATCCAGGTTCCGTAAACTCCAGGATGGTGACGGGCCGCGTCAGATCGACCGTGGTGTTCTGCTTGGGCGCGTTGATCCAGTACGAGGCTTGAATGGGGGTCGGCGCGGGGGCGCCGACTAACGTATTGCGCAACCGGATCCGCTGGAGATTCTCGCGCTCGTAGCGCAACGCCCGACTGGTATCCGACGCCAGGAGCTCGAGGCAGGGATGCAACAGGGCTACCGCCTGGCTGAACTGCTCGGCGTGCCCGGCATCCTCCGCCTCCATCTCGGCCAGATCACACACGGTCTTTCGTCCGCCTGTCGTGCGACGGTCCGCCGGGGATAAGGCCTCGACAATCCGACGCGCCTGCTGCAGGTAGAGATCGCGTCGCGGATCCGTGGAGGGCAACGTATACCGCAGGGTCGTGAGCACGAAGAGGCGTTGCGATGATGGCACCGTGGGAATGCGCGCGAGCGTCGCCACGTACTGCTCGGCGAGCGCAAGCCGCTCGGCGGAGACGTGAGACGTCGGCGAGCCGTCCCCGTTGAGACAACTCTTGATGGCGAATATCAGCCGTCGGATGCGCGCACTGTCGGTGGTGGCCGAGGCGATCTGCCGATCGAGCGCCATATGGAGCTGAGCGGTCAGCCCCCCCAAGGCATAGAGGTCGCCCGCCGCCTGCAGTTGTGAATCATCGAGCGTCTTCGGATCGAAGCGCTGGCCACACGTGGCTGCATGTTCGCCGAGGTGCGCATACACGAGCGTGCGAGCGATGGTGTTGATCTCCTGGCTATACAACGCCCAGACTACACCATTGCACGCTTGCGGCGTTGGGGCGCGCCCCAGGGAGTCGAGGAGCGCGTCGACTACGGTGTCAGCGGGCACACTCGCGACCGGTACGATTTCAGGCCGAGCTTCTGCCAGACCGCGGTGGGACAAGACGGTGCTACATAGGATGAGGCTCAACCACCGCGCGCGACGCATCAGCGTGAAACCCGCACCGAGGACTCGCAAGCCCATCCAAGGGCATCGATAGCGTCGGGATCCAGTAGTAGGTAATAGCTGCTCGGTCACGTCATGAAGACAATCGACCAGACCAAATCTTTTATCGGGATCTTTATCGTGACGAAACGCGGATTACGAGCCGGGACGAACGACCTTGCGAAGCGCGCGCAAGGCGTGGAAGACGAGCTGCTGGGCCGCGTTCGTCGAGATACCCAGGACGTCAGCGATTGCCGGATAGTCTAGCTCGTGCTCGTACCGCAACCGCAATGCGGTCCGGCGCCGTTCAGGGAGCGCATCGAGGCCGGCACGCACGGCAGCGAGTCGAGCGTCCGCCTCCTCATCCTCGGCGCGTGGTTCTTCCATCCCGGAGAGGATGACGTCGCGGATGGGCGTTTCGAGCCGGCGGTGGAGTGCCGTGCGCTTGGTGGCGTTAAGCGCACGATTGCGAACAGCGCGGAAGAGATAGGCGGACAGCGAGCCGATCGCGAGTGTGGCGCGATGCGTCCAGAGATGGCTGAAGACATCCTGGACGATATCTTCGGATAGGGCGACATCTCGTACGATTCCACTCGCGAAATTGGCGAGCCGGTCGAAATTCTGGACGACGATGCCGTCGAAGGTCGCGGCGTCGCCAGCCCGGAGACGCGCCAACCACTCTGTATCGGTAAGCCCCTCACGGAGCGGCTCGGCGGACGGTGACGCCGGTACCCGTGATGCCATCCCTGTCGCGTCGTCGGGGGACGACGGGCTGAAGCACCAGGCGACGAGCGTAGCGGACATGCTTCGACAGTATCAGCGTGCACGAAACGCGTCAATGCTCAGTTCAGAAAACTGTCGGGGGTGAATCAACAGGTCAGACCGCGTCCGCCACCGCGGAGAAATTGAAGTCGCGGACCATCATGGGCGGGACGATCACAGGTTGCCGGGGCCATTCATAGAAGCCGTCCGACGTCATGTATTCCGGCTGTGTCAACGGTGTGTAGCCAAATGCGGCTCGTTCTGTCACGCCAAGCGCCTCGACGTTATTGAGGAAAAAGAATGGCGAAGTCATAAACCGAAGATTTTTTATGGCTTTACTGACTTTTCCATCGCGCACTAGAAAGCATCCACCCTGAGTCACACCCGTCAGGAGACAGGTGTGTTCATCAAGCAAATCGACATCGGAGAATCGATTCACGAGAATGCCATCGGGACACTGCGCGATCATCTCTTCGATGGACGTCGTCCCTCCACTCAAACGGAACGAATTGGGAAGCGCGGCATACCGCGTTCCACGCTCCATCGCATACCAAGGCATGTTGAACGCGAGGTTGGTCAGGACTCCGTGCTCGACCCATGTCATGGCGGGCGATGCGACTCCCTCCCATATGACATAAGGACGATATCCTCCCGCCGGGTCTGTGGGATCGGAGCTCATCGTGAAGCGTTGATCCATGATTCGCTGCCGCAACTTGTTGCCACCCATGCGAGACTTGGATAGTGCGGTTTGCCCTTGGTTCGTATTCAGCGCGTGCCACTGTCCCGCGAAGTATCGAAGGAGCTGAGCCACGGCGGCCGGTGTCAAAATCGCCGTACGTTTTCCCGGCTCGACGGCGACCGGGGTGCCACCCAGTGTCGCCATTGTCATCGCGTGTTGTGTAACTTCCGCTGGCTTGATCTGGGACCAATCGCGGGCTGCTTGCCCACCCCACCCGATATTCTTCCCGTCTTGGCTCACGGCGGTCACGGTGAGTTCACTATCCGTTTCGTCGTGATAGAGCAAAATACTTCCGTCTTTTCGGATCACCGCTTCAGAACGCGCCATCAATCCGACAAAGCCGGCTGCGTGGAGTTTCTGCTGCCGGACGATGTCGAGGATGGCGGGAATGACCGTTTCACGCGTCGTCTGCATGGCACCTATCGTCGTATCGTGCCACAGTTGCACGGGCGCCACGGCATCCTGCACATACTCTTCGTGTTTCATTCCCGAGTCGGGCTTGTACGAAGGCGACGCTCGGAGCAATGCCTCACATTGACGCAACCCGGCCGCGAGGACACGATCGTCCCATTGGTTCGTGATGACGGTGTAGACAGGAGGGCCACCGACCATCGTCTCGATTTGGATCGTGAGACGCTCGCCGTCGTCGCTGGTGAGGACGCGGTTGTGTGCCAGCCGAGTGATGATGTTGGCGGTGTGTGATACCGTGATGTTCACGATGTCGATATCCGCCGAACTCATGGCGAGCAGACGTTGTCCCAAGGAGAGGAGCTGTTCTCGAGTCATGACTGGACGTTCCATCTCAGATTCTCTTGGCAATGACATCGACGTCCTTGAACAATGCCGCCGGGGCGGTGGCACTCGCCCACCCGAGCGTTTCGGGTTGGCCTTTCCAATATTGCGTCGCGCTCGTCCAGACCGTTGTTGCATCGCCCAATGCCGCGAGTGAGTGCCGCCACAGTCGGGATGTCGTGAACTGTAGTGCGTTCCCTTGAATCCGCCGGACGATCTTTCCATTTTCGATTTCGAGGATCGCCCCGGCGAAGAGCATGACACCGGATGCAAATTTTTGATCGACGGCAATGTACCCGCCTCTGCGAATGAGCAATCCCCGTGTGATCCCGTGACAGAGATCTTCGAGACTGGCCGGCTTCGCACTCGGCGCCACCGCCACATGCGATACGCGCGCAAGCACTGCATCGTCGGCATCTTGGGCGATTGCACATCCTGTTGACGGTGCTGGCGCACCTGCATGTGCTCCGGATAATGCGGCCAACTCCGATGCGGTCGTCCGAGACGTGATGTAATTTGCCAATTGCCCCTGCGTGATGAGCGGAAACTCGCGTGGCTGCACCCCTTCGTCATCCCATTTCACGGCGCCGACGTTGGGCATGTTGCGGTTCGCCGTGACCGTGAGGAGTGGACTCGCGATGGCTGAGCCCAACATCTCGCTCGGTGGCGCGAGATAACTCACGCCGCCCGCTCCGACATCATCGCCCAAGACGCGATCGAGCTCGAGGGCGCGGCCGATCGTTCGGTTGAGGGATCCTCCGACCGTCGCGCCGTCGAAGACCACGGGATATCGGCCGACGTCGAGCGAGCGTCGTGGCAGCGACATGTACCAGGCGGCCTCTTCCGCCGCGCGTTTCGTCTCGTCTTGCAAGGTGGAGCGCGTGACGCATTCGTAGCCGCCCGACATTCCCGTCAGCAGCGAAGGTAACGTGATAGCACTCAGCCCATAGATCGACGCACCAGGGGTTAGCTCCGATTGCGACGTCCGAAGTATTTGCGTCACGAGCGATCCTTCACTCGAGGCAAAGACTCGCGTTTCACGTTTCCACTCGAAGGTGGCATCGAGTGTTCCATTGCGTACCTGTCCGGCCGCCTCGAGACACGCCGTCAACAATGCCGCTTGGTCGCCGAGTGGGACGGAAAAGGGGTCCAGTCGGACGGGGGTTTCCCATGTACCAGTCACAACAGGCGTTGACATCAATTCAATGCGATCCGGACTCACGCGACTGGAGACACGGGCCGTTGCGACGGCATTGTGCGCCGCCGTAACGATTCTGTCGGCCGATGGCGTTACACCGTGCACGAAGGCCCAGGCGCCGTCCACCAACACGCGTATGCCGTACATGAATTGTGGGGTAAGCCGGAAATTGACAATCATCCCTCCGTCGGCGTTCAGGCGGAGTTGGACCTGCTCGGCGACACGCACATCGGCATACTGTGCGCCGGCACTCCGCGCGGCGTCGATGGCGTGTGTGGCAAACGTGCGCAACATCTCCGGCGTGAGGGTCGTCTCGTGGAGGGCCGATGCTGGGAGCCTCGCCATGGCGGGCGTGAGCGGACGTGGCGCCGCCCAGAGACGCCGTGCTCGGCCGACAGAGCCGGCAAGGGCAAATGAGGCCGTCGTCAGAAATTCCCGACGCGTCGAACGAAACATACGAAATGCAGTGAGGGAGGAGAAAGGATTTCGACGAACCGCCAGCGGTAGTCTTGGCTTCGTTACTGCTTGGCTTCGCGCAGCAAAAACTCTACAGTGCGGACGATCTGGGTCTCGATCTCGCGATCGTAGCCGGTGAGTACGCGTCGGATGACTCCTTTACCATCCACGACCCAAAGCATGGGCTTTCCGAGGAGGGGATAGTCTTTGAGATTAGGAGATTCCATGGGAGTCACCCCTCCGTCTGCGTTCGGCACTTTTGGTCCTGCCCAAATCCCGACGGGGAATGTGATCTTCGTGTTCGCCACGAAGTATTCGGTCAGATGCTGGACTTCCTCCTCCTTCTCGACGAGCCTATTTCCCCAGTACCCGAATGTCCACGTCAACAACGCCGGCGCAATCGCCGGGAATTGCCGATGCATGCGTTCGAGTGCGTACAATTCGTACACACAGGGGGCACACCCCGTGTGCGCGATTTCGACGAGGTGAATGGTGCCATCATCGAGTGCGACCGTCGCCGAATCATGTGACGCTCGGTTGAGCCAATATTGAGCGATCAACGGCGCGGCGCGCGTCCCGAGCTTGCTATTCCCTTGAATGAAGTTTTGCGCCGCCTGCTGCGCCACCGACGCGAGAAGGACATAGTCAGAATCGATCGCCAGCGTCGCGGGCGGAAGTACCGCCGCCGCCTGCAACGTCGCGTTCAACTGATCGATCTTGCTGCGTGCGTCCGGCTGTCCGGTCAGTGCTTCGATTGTCGGAGAATATACTTGCTCGGAGATCTGGCCAAACATCAGATTGCGATTAGCGAACGGCATGATCCCTACCAATTCCACCGCACGCGTGCCGAGTCGTATGACGTCGGGGCTCCGTCCGAGCAAATAATATGTCCACAACAGCGCCTTGCGCGCTTCGAACTGCCATGCCGCCGCGCCAACGCCCAGCGCATCCAACTGTTGGAGATACGCTTCGGCGATCCGGAGACGGGCCGGAGCATATTGATCGGCAAATGCTTCAACCCCCGTGAGCAGCGCGTACGCCTTATCGCTCAGCGACAAGCCCGGCGTCGCGAGGCGGGCGGCGATTTGTGCCCGGGCGTACGCATCTTGATCGGCCACAACACCGATCCGTCCGGACGGATTCAGTTGTAATCCACGGATCGGTTGTGCCTGCACGCGCGCAAGCCATTGCGCACCAGTCGCCGCGGCCGACCGCCGGAGTGAATCGATCGGGAATTGATCGCTGCGGAACGACAAGCCCGTGTATAATCTCGCCACACTGGCAGACGAATTCGCCGCCGCTTCCGCGGCGGTAATCGGACGCGTCGACGTGCCTGCAGACTGCATCACGAACGTTGGAACCGTGACGAGCCACTCCTGTGCATCGGTGGCCGGCGCGCAGAGACTCAGCGCACCCAAGAACCCCGCCACGAAGAAAGAGACTTTCATACTTTGCAACTAGAAGCGGACGCGAAGGCCCAGTTTGGTTTGGCGTCCTAGTGAAGCGTATCGCGCGTCGAAATCGTTCGCGTAATGATCCGAGAGATTTTGTACCTGCAAGACGCCTTCGGCACCAGCCGACAGCCGATACGACGCATTCAGATCCGCGGTGGCGTAGCCCTGGTTGAAGCTCGTGTACAGATACGTCGTCGTAACGCGTAAATGGTCGTTGGGGAGGCGAATACCGTCATTCAGGTTTTGCTCGAAGAAATCGTTCGCTTTGTTCACCAACTGGCCGATCCCATTCACATTGATCGCGACGCGTGTGCGCGGCCGGGCATACGCGACTTCGAGCGCCCACGTGTGCTCCGGCAAGTACGCGAACGTCGCGCCGACTTGATATTGTGGATACCCGTCCGCCGAGAAGAACGAGCGATATTTGGGATCGACGCCGAGGACGCGGCTCTTGGTCCAACTGTACGTTCCGCGCGTCGTGATCGGTCCCGTCTGGAAACTGCTTTGTAACTCCCACCCCTGGTTTCGAATACTCGCCAGATTGACGTTCTGAAATTCATGCCGATACTTGTATCCCTGCGCGTCCTGACTGCTTCCGTAACTGATGGGATATGGAACCAGCGACCGCGCGCTATCGGCGAGCACCCCATCAATGAGGTGATCGACGGTTTGATTGTAGTGCGTGATGATCATGGAGACGCGTGATCCCATGTATAGTTCGAGCCCGCTTTCGCTCCCCTGCTGATACTCGGGCCCGAGGTCCGCATTCGCGATGTACCAGGGAAAGTTCCCATAGTCTGCGATATCTTGTGGAGAAAAGCCGGCGTCGACCGCTGTGATTTCATTTTTTAATGATGCTTGTGGCGGACGTGTCGAACGTCCGTAACTGGCGCGGAGTTTCGCGGTGATCGCTCCGAAATCCTGCGTATATGCGACACCATATCGCGGCGCGTAGTTCGGTTCCACGGCGGCGCCAAATGAGGGGTTCCACTCCGCGCGAAGTCCGTATGTCACGAACAGACGATCCCAGACGCCCATCTGTGTTTGGAGATAGGCGCCGGTGTTATGATCCGGCGTCCGCGAGACTCCCAAATTCGGTAGATAGCCGGTCGTCGTGCTCACGCTCCCGCCCCAGATCGTCGAAAGGCTCTGCCAGGCGTCTGTGCCAAGCGTGACCGTTGCTTGAGCTGCCGACGTGACCGGAACGTGCAAGGTCGTCGTGTAGCGAAGCGTGCGGCGTGTCGTGGCATTTTGGACGATGAAGAACCCGGAATCCGAGGGAACCTGATAGCCGGGGAGTTTATATCGGCTGTTTGTTGTCTCTCCATCTTGTCCAAAGCCGAACTCGTGTGACCACCATCCCGTCGGCGTGTATCCGAGCGTGATACCAAACGTCTGGCCGGTTACGCTATTTTCACCCGGCTGGATTCGTCCGTTATTCCCATCGGGAAGGTACGTCCCGTTGACTTGTCGGTCGATTTGTGCTTGCGTCGTCCCCGCCCGCTCGTCATTCACCGTCCCTGCGTTGCGCGCTGTCACATCCGTCGTGACCGCACCGAGCGACGTCGGAATCACGAGCCGAGCACCGCCAAAGATGCTCGTATTCGTGGTCGCGCTCGATGGGGACCACGCGCCCACATATGTCCACGACCCACCCGCATTGTATGAGAGCCCGCCATTGACGCCGCTCACTTGTGCGCCATAATCATGTTGCGGTGTAAGCGCTGAGCTGAAGTCGTTTTGTATCACTCCACTCAGAAAGTTCATCGAGACCTGCGGCCGGGCGGTCGTTCCGCGCTTCGTGAACACTTGCATGACGCCATTCATCGCGTTGGAGCCGTAGATCGTACTCGCTTGCGGGCCCGTCAAGATCTCGATCCGCTCGATACTTTTGGGATCGATGTGGGATAACCACTGCGGATCGGCAAGCTCCACCCCGTCGACATAGGTTTTGATCGGATTGGTAGACGATGTCCCATCGTTACTCAGCATGGTGACTCCGGCACTCTTGTAAGAAATTGCTGTTGCCCCTCGCGAGAACATGACTGCCGCACCCAATCCGACAGGCCCGCCATTGGCTTGCCCGCTCCCAGATCCTTGGTTGAGGGCGATCAAGCCAGGAACATCGCCGCGAAACAGTTGATCGATATGGGTAATACCGCGCTGTTCGATGTCCTTGGCCGTAATGACGGTGATCGCATTCGGAATCGCCTTGAGCTCGGTCGGAACGACAGTCCCTGTCACGACCACTTGATCGAGTTGGTTCGTACTCGGCTTCAATCCCACGTCGACGGTCGCCGTTGCACCGTCGGTCACGTTGACCGTGCGAACGACGCGCACATATCCGATGTGTTTGAAGAGGATCTGATGTGCACCGCTCGGGACCGCCGCATACCGGAACGAGCCATCGTCGCGTGTCACGACACCTTTGGTCGCGCTATCGAGAATGACGCTCACACCGGCAATGCCTTGCTTGGTATTCCCGTCTTTTACCGTCCCCTCGACTACTCCGACGAGGATGACGCTCTTCGCGTCTTCGGCAATGGTAATCTCCCCCTCCGGCAACGGAACGACTTTGAGGGACGTTCCTTCGAGGACACGTTCGAGGGCGACCCCCAAAGGGGTGTTCACGAGATGCAGCGTCACCGGGGTACGATACTTCGAGACGATCGCGGAACGATACATCACCGTGACGCCGCCGCGCGCGGCGATCACATCGATCGCGCGTTGGATCGACAATCCGTCGATCTCCAGATTGATCGGGCGCGCGAGCCGCAGTTCGGCTTCGCGCGTGTCATTCGCGGAATAGACGGGGACTCTGGCAACGGTCTGCTGCGACAGCATAGGGAGACTTGCCACCATTAGCAAGAACACCGGGAACACCAAAAATTGGCTCCAACGCATTCGTGTCATCGCCCGATCTCCGTGGGTGAGAGGAAATGTTTCTGTTCGTACCGAATCGGCGAATTACCTGACAGAGACGATCGTGCGGAGAGGGTGACGATCGTCGTATCGCCCTTCTGGGTCACTGTCGTGGTCACGCCGAGCATGGCGCGTAACTTCGTGAGAATGTTGGCGGTCGTTCCGCACGTGATTTGGCCGTTGAGACGTTCGTGCCCCAGGGACGAATCCGCCAGCTGGAAACGAATCCCATACCAGCGTTCGAGCGTACCCAACAGGTCGCTCACCGGGGTGTCGCGCAATTGGAGACGGCCCGTGGACCATCCGATGCGCGATACGACATCTTCACCACTCGTCAGCGTCGTGGTCGAATCCGTCATGCGGCCGATCATTCCGCTCTGCAGCATTACAGGGGGGCGACCAGTTATTTGCGTTTGGACTCGACCACTCGTGACCATGATACGGACCGCGGAATCACCGCGATAATGTGTCACGTCGAAGGATGTTCCCAGCACACGGGTCGTGGTATGTCCCGCCAGCACCACAAATGGCGTGGGTGCCTTCGCCACGACCGTAAAGTATGCCTCGCCATTCAAGGTGACCCGGCGCGTCGTACCATAGTCACCGTCGACGGTCAGTGTCGTCCGTGGTGCAAGCACAATCTGTGTTCCATCACGAAGCGTCAGCGTGGCTCGTTCGCCAGCGGCCGTCGCGTACACTCGGCTCGACGATGGACTGGCAGGCATTCGCTGATGTCCAACGATGGCGACCAATACGAGCCCGAGGATGACTGCTGAAGAAGATGCAATAGTTCGAAATGCGCGAGACACTTTGAAGGGTTGATTCGCCGTGTGTGCTCGCAGACGTTCCGATGGGAAGGTTCCGTTCTTGAGCCACGTACCCCGCCCTTCCCCCCCGATTCGTCCAATTCGTTCCCACAACTCGGCGCGAGTCGTGATTCGATCGGGCGGCGGCGGAGCATGTTCCCCATCTACCCACGCGTGAAGCTGCCGGAGCCGTTGCCGCCGCGCAGGGTCATCGAAAAATTCCTGGGCCTGCGCCGCTTCGTCAGGACGAACGGCACCAAGCATGTAGCGATCGAGCATCCCTTCCGTCAGAGAGGGACGGAAGAACGCGCCGGAGGAGGCGGTGTCTGCAGCGGCGTCAGGCGGCTGGGGGGGATCGTCGGGAGTGGGGCACATAGGGGCTCTCTCTTGAGACCCCTTCTCTCACCGAATTTGCGATTTTTAGTGAAAAGTTTTTTTGTCGAGGGCGACGGGTCCCCTACTCCAGCTTCTACCGCGTTCGATCCAACGCCGCGAGGAGTCGAGCTTCGTTCCGGGTGAGCACCGTCCGCACCTGGCTCACCGAGATTCCGAGCGCCGCGGCGATGTCCGCATAGGTCATGCGGTCGGACCATCGCATCACTACCACCTCGCGGTCACGTGGGGACATCGACGTCAGCAGTTTCCTCAGCGTCGCCATCGCTTCTGCCTCATCCAGAGCAACGTCAGGACGTGTCATCGTCCCCACGCCTGGAGGTTCGACCGTATTGGCTTCGACTGCGGCTTCGGTGCGGGCGACGACCTTCTCGTGCCGCCCCGTTTTAAATGCGCGATTGCGAATCGCCGTGTACAGATACACACTCACACTGCCGTGAATCGTGAGCGACGTGCGTCCTGTCCAGAGGGTAAGGAAGAGATCCTGCACCAACTCCTTGGCCACGTCCGGCGAATGGACACGATGATACGCGAACCGCCACAGTCGATCGAAGTACGCGTCGTATATCACCGTCAACGCATCACGCGCGCGATCCACATCATCACTGGTGAATGCAGCAAGCAGTTCGGCGGTTGGCCAACCGGGAATGTCGCTTGGATGGTCGAGTGTCGCGGCAGGATCCGCGATATCGCTTCGCTGGTGTGTGTGCATCCCTCCAGGGATCGCCGACGGTTGCTTGGAATGCGGCGATCGATCCTCCGACGTGTCGCGCGGGGCGAACGTATAGCTGAATAGCCGGGGGAGTGTGAGGGTGAACATCGGGGAAGTCGGGGAAACGTTCCCTAATGTACGTGCGGGGTGGGAGGGTGTGTAGGGTTTTTTTATATGTTAGGGAAGCAAGACGTCGGTACGCCAAGTCTTCGCGCGACCAAGCGATGACCGATTGTATAGCAGTACGAGCTCGCCAAGATAAAAAGGGATCTTTCGGGAGAGGGTAATTGACTTAGCTCGACTTTGGCCATTTTCCCGGCGTCATTTCATCCTCTCCCTTCGGGTGAGAAAATTGGGAAATGTACCGACTCAAGTCGGAATACTCTCCCACATCGCAGATCTGCCCCACCCATACGGGATGTTCGGCGTTTCCCGGACGGCGCGGAGCGGGTGCTCCATGGCGCTGTGGCGGATGGCGCGCACGGAGATCCGCCCGGACTCTCCGGGAGCTCGACCTGGAGTGTAGATGTACGGGATCAGAATACGACCCTCGACGACGAGAAGTCGGTAGGTCTGACCTTGAACAACTTTCAACGCGCGGCACCCTTCCGGCGCGAGACGCAGGCGTTCGAGGGCCGCGTCGATCGCGGCGCGCCGTCGGATCGGATTGCCGAACGGCTGGCGCCGGACAAAGTGCAGGAATGCCGCGAGATCCGCCTCCGCCCGCGCGGTGAACTCGAGCTCAACCACCGCGTCACCCGTATCGTGTTCCACGCTCCCATCCTGCGAGCAGCACGTCCATTCGCCGCTGGACTTCCGCCCAACTGTAGGTCCGGCCTGCAGCGACGTCCACTTCGGCTTCCGCGTCGATCGCGTCGAGATCGAGCGGCACGAAAGTCCCGTTCAGGAGCACCCCGCCGAGACACGGGGTGACCGCGTCATCCGGTACGGCGCCCTCAGGCACCGCCGTAAAATCCACCATCGGTCCTCCGGTTATGATGCTCGCCAAGTGTACGCTCGGCGACCGCGCCGAGTCAAGACGGGGGAATTCTCACGGTGAGTGCCACGAGGCATTCGCTCTTGAATGCTGCAGCTGCAGTGATGACCGACGTTTGGCCGAAAGGCTGTACGGGTTCGAATTCCGTCCCGAGCACGCTCGCTGACATCTGGTCGTCAAGAATTCTTGACAAGTCTCCGTCGCGGCGGAGATTCATTGGAGACGCTACGGAACACAGCAATTGTGGGAAAGCGTACTGTGACGGTTCGATGAATACCTCAGGCGTTGTCGGCGAGGGCGGAGAAATTGAAGTCGCGCACCATCACGGGCGGCGCGATCACGGGCGGCAGCGGCCACGGTTGGTTCTCGTGCGGCGGCTGAAACCCAAACGCCACACGTTGCGGCGTGCCGAGGGCAAGCACCCGATTCAACGCCAAGAACGGCGACTCACGGAAACGGAAATCCTTCACCGGATGGGTGATCTTGCCGTTTTGAATCAGGAGACAACCATGACGCGTGAACCCTTCCATCGTCCCCGACAAAGCATCCACCTCATGGACCGCCGACAATCGATGCACATACAGCCCGCGCTCACAATTGGCAATCATCTCGTCAATGCTCGTCGGTCCACCACTCATCCGCACACATTCCGGATCGCGTAAGGGCGTCATGCCGTATTGCAACCCGAGCCCCACGCTCGCCGAGCGACGTTTCAAGACGCCATTTTCCATCCACGTCACCTTGCCGCTCGGATACGGGTTGCCGCCCGGAAAGAACGGGAAGTCGCCGCCTTCGGGATCGGTGGGATCGGTCGTCAACGTAATCCGTGAATCGAATAATTGCTGCCCTCGTTTGTCGCGCGCGCCGACGACTTGGTGCGGGTAGCTGAACGGCCCGAGCGTTTCGACATTGAAGAAGCGCGCCATGGCGCGCAACAGTTGTCCCATCGCCGTCGCCGAGAGAATTGCGGTGTACCGCCCTGGTTCCGCGCGCACCGCATGGAGATGTTGTGTCGCTATTGTGAGTGCCTCATGCGCGACGCGTTCCGGTTCTAGTTTATCCCAATTGCGGTGCGCGTGCCCACTCCAGCCGGACGTCATCCCATCAGCACTGTACAGCGTCACCGACAGCTCGCTATCGGTGGCTTCACCCCAATGCGTGGTCTGCATCGCCGTATTCAATGTGCAGAATCCCAGTTCGGACACGCCCACCGTGCCGGCGACACGCCACGGCGTACCGGTGAGTGGTGCCAGCAACCGGCCGAGCATGGCACCGCGCTGCGTCTCGAGCGCCGCAGCAGTCGTCGCCTGCCAGATCGTGGTGGGGAGATACGTATAGGTGTGCGGCTGAAACATCTTGTCCCACGTCGCCCGTTCTTCCCGCTCCTCGTCGGAGAGCGGTGGCACGGGAATCGGACGCACCGCTTGCTGTAGGACGTGCTGTAGCGTCTCCGGATCGCGCACGTTGGTCCTCACCCATACTTGACCCTCAAACCGGTCGATCACCCCAAGTTTGACGAGCCACTCGAGCGCCAATTCATCGACATCGACCAAGCGTGGCGTGCCATCGGGCCGTCGCATCGTGATCGCTGTGACCTGGTGGCGAATCGAGACGTCGCCGTCGGGCGTTGCATTCACCGTGCGAACGAACTGGCCTAACGCGATCGCTTCCTCTTGCGTCATGATGCGGCGCGTGTCGGACACCGGATATCCTTCAGCACGGGCCTGCGCGCGATCGGCGCGCCGGGCGAGGAAGGACGCCACGCGGGCATAGGTGCGCGACTGAAGAGACGGGACAGACAGTGACAACAGAGACGCCATGGTGAGAACAAAAAGTGAGAAGAGTTACTGGTGCGTGACGACGTCGATGCCGGTGTAGAGGGCGGCCGGAGCGGTGACACTCGTCTCTGCCCACCGCCATGGGAATCCGACGATGCTCCGGCCGGTACGCTCACTCACGGTGCTGGCGTTCCCCAATCCTTTGAGCGCGGTGAAGAGCTTCTTCGTGCCGAACTGGAGTCTGGCGCCGTTGATCCGGCGCACGATCTGCCCCCCTTTCACTTCCAACAGCATCTCCGGTTCGAGACTCCCGCCTGTCCCTTCCGCATTCATATACGCGTGGGCCCCGCGTACGAGGAGTCCCGAACCCATCCGGCGAATGAGCGCGTCGAGCGAATCGCCGTCCGGCGCTGGAGGAACGGCGAGCGCCGCAGGACATTCGACCGGTTGGTCGGTGGCAGACACCGCCGTCGTGCTTCCCAGAAGGGGCGGGACAGTCCCGCCATGCTGACCACCCAGAAGCGTCGCCAATGTCGCGTGGCTCGCTCGGCTGGTGAGATAATTCACGACAGTGCCGTGCTCGATGAGGGCCCCGCCGAGCGCCGGCGCCCCCTCGGCGTCCCACCGACACGCGCTAAATATCGGCGGCGCACAATCCACCTGTAAGGACAGCAGGGGCGAGAAGAGAGGCTGACCCAGTACATCGTCGATCGGATGCAAGGGACTGATGCCATCGATGTCTGCCTCCTCGCCCAATGTGCGTCGTAATGACAGGACCGGGACTAGAGCATTCTGAATTAACGCGGCATGTGCGGTACCGTCCAGCACGATGGCGTAGCGACCCACGTCCACATGCCCTTCCGGCAACGCGGTATAGCGGAGGAATTCCCGCGCCCCCGCTTCCCCAATGTCGAACCGGCTTCGCTGCGCGAGCACTTCGAACCCGCCCGTGCATGACCGCATCCCTCCGAGCGGGAAGACCAGTCGCTCATAGGGAAACCGCCAATGTCCCATAACAAAACCGTCGCCCTCGATCATCATGTTGGTGAGATCCTGGGTGAGGAGCGAGCCCTCAGACGTGGCGGTCACACGTGTCTCCGCCCGCGCACTGAACCCGAGCACGCGATGGGCCATCGACAGGCGATCCAGCCGCACATCGTCCTCGCCGTTCAAGGATTCCATTAGATGATCGTACTCATCGATGGACACCGCGAACGGATCGATTTCGAAGGGCGACCGCCATTCCCCAGTTACGACGGGCACCGCGGTTAATCCTCCCGTCAGTCCAGGCGGAACACCTGCCGATGCCATCCCCTGTGAGAGTCCTCGCGCGGTGGCGACTGCCGAGCGTGCGGCGCGCACGACATGATCCGTGGTCGGATCGCCGCCGCCGATAAAGGCCTCGACGCCGTTGACACGTACGCGCATGCCAAAACCATAGGTGACCGCGGTGTCTCCCCCATACGCACGCCGATCACCCACACGGATATCCGCCCACTCTGCCCCAGCCTGCTTGGCTGCATCGAGAGCTGTCGTGGCAAGCGCACGCATCGTTGCGGCATCCGTAA